>Ga0181471_100235_pt1 | contig 17570 bp, 17 predicted proteins | sample InSIn5gowninarea_FD_119083 | JGI IMG/M metagenome (GOLD analysis project Ga0181471, IMG submission 119083) | Clean room microbial communities from NASA Spacecraft Assembly Facility at Jet Propulsion Laboratory, Pasadena, California, USA -... ...
ATGAAGAACTCACCGTTATGGAAGCTTGGATAAATTCAAAGTCAGAGGGGGATGGGCTGCGGTTTTTTCTGATGGAGACAAGGAAGAGCTTGTGAGGAATGAAAAAAGAAGAAGAGATTTTTTTGCGGCGAGAGAAGAATCTTGGAGGTTGAAAAGCAGAGCAATATGGCTTATATGTGGGGATGAAAATACAAAGTTTTTCCAGGCTTATTCAAAAGGGCGAAAAAATAAAAATACTATATAGGAGCTTCAAAATGAGGAAGGGGAGGCGATTTCTTCCTTTGAGGGTCTATCAAACTTAGGGGTGGATGATTTTAAAAATCTCTTTAGAGCTCAGAGGGAATCTTGGATTGTTGAAATTATTAATATTGCTCAGTTGTTCCTACGGTTTGTGGAAGAAGAAAATAATGATAATTTGATGGCGGAGATAAGAGCGGAGGAGCTTCTTGCAATTTCACACTCTTTCCAGAAAGACAAAAGCCCCAAACCGGATGGTTGGCCTATCAAAATTTATTTGGGGTTATACGAGCTAATTGGTGATTACTTGTTGAAAGTTGTGGAGGAATCACAGAAGGAAGGGTTCACTCATGCCCCATTCAACTCTACCTTCATATCCCTCATCCCTAAATCTCACCATCCAAGGAGGTTCGAAGATATCAAACCCATTTCTTTATGTAATTGCTTATACAACATAATATCAAAAATAATAGCAAGAAGGCTAAAAGGTATACTTTCTAGACAATTTCTAAGGAGCGGTTCGGATTTCTGGAAGGTAGACAGATTCATGAAGCTATCGGGGTGGCTCAGGAGGATTTATATAGCACTAAGTCAAAGAAGATAAAGGGAACCATTTTTATAATTGATCTTTTAAAAGCCTACGATAGAGTTAATTGGCTCTATATTCGTCCGATGCTAACTCGTCTCGGTTTTCATATAGGTTTCTTTCTTTGGATTATGAGTTGTTTAACTTCGGTCTCTTTTGTTGCCCTTATTAATGCGGAGGCTTCCCCCTTTTTTCACTCAGAGCGCGAGCTAAGACAAGGTTGTCCTCTATCTCCGCTGCTCTCTCTACTGGTTGCGGAAGGTGTAGGCAGATATCTGAAGAAAACGAACTTTGAAGGGAACTTCAGAGGTCTCCCTCTTTCGCAGGTTATGGCTGTAACTCATCTTCTATTTGTGGATGATATTTTAATTTTTTGTGATGGATCTTTCAGGGACATTAATCAGTTGTGCCATGGGCTTGACCTATTCAAACGTGCCTCAGGGATGTTAATTAGTGAGGAAAAATATTCAATCACATGGGCTAATTTGGAGGACCATGAACTGAGAAAGTTGGAGGAGCGTTTCAACTTTCGGATACGGTACCTTGATGAGGGGGTTAAGTATTTGGGTTTTCAATTAAATCCAAATGATTATCGCAAATCTGATTGGTTCTGGCTGCTGGCTAAATTGGAAAAGAGAATCAGTATTTGGATCCACAGGTGGTTGTCGCGAGCAGGGTGTTTGGTCCTATGTTAAATGTGTGTTGGAGGCAATTCTTGTTTACTAGATGGCTTTATCTTGGATCCCGAAGGGTATTCTGGAGAAAGCCAGATGAATTTGCTTTACGTTTCTGTGGAGTGGTAAGCAGGAAAAGAGGGTTATGCCATGGGTGTGGTGGGAGCGGATTTCTTTGCCCAAGTCTTTTGGGGGATGGGCACTAAAGAATATATTCAACTTCACCAAAGTGTTAGCGGCCAAGGTGGTGTGGAGATTGATAGCCACAAACAGTTTATGGACAGATGTGGTATGGCATAAATATATTGCTCCAATTTCTATTATTGATTGGTTCAAGAATTCAGTTAGACAAGCGTCGGGGGTGTCGGTGATTTGGAAAGTGATACTTAAATCAATGGAAGTTATTAGGCAGGGCCTAGCCTGGAAACTTGATAATGGGCTACAATTACACATTGGTCTTGATCCCCAGCCGGGTAGTGAAAATACTCATACCCTCCCACAGAATTTGAGCGAGAGTCTGGCGCAGGAAAATATTCATTCCCTTTATCAGGTGGTCGGCGAGGCTTCTACGTTGATTTTGCAGCAAGGCTAGAAATCAGCCTAGCAGCTGAACTTTGAGGGGGATATGAGCTTGGTGTGGTGCGATTTTATCTATTCTTTGCGAAGGGCTCATGTACGACTGTCTGATTGCAAAGATGAGCTCATATGGGATCTGGATCCAACGGGTGGTTATTATCCCAAGGTTGTGTACATTTTTATCATTGTTGAGCATTTCAATAGGATTTAAAGTGGTGGTCACGCAGGCTGTGGAAGTTTAATTGTCGGGCGAAAAAACAAATTATTTGGGTGGGCTATGTTAGAAAACAAAGTTCCCACTTGGGATATCCCGCAGAAACTCCTTTTCGCAGAGTCAGGTTGGTGTTGTATGTGCAAGGATAGTATCGAATATGTGTTTCATCTTTTTCTGGAGTGTCCCTTCACTAAGGCTGTGTAGAGGGAGGCCCTGCACTATCTGGGTCATCAGGTCAGATGGGAAGGGGATTCTTTGGAGGGAGATTTTCTCCGGTGGTGTAGCTCGGGGGAACCTAAAGCTCTGCAAGCTCTGCCCCCGATTATCTCTTGGGGGGTGTGGCTTGCCCGAAACTTGGTAACCTTCAATGATCAACCACAAAGTCTGACGGTGTTAGAGGCCAAGGCTATTGGAATTATAGTACACTTTCCTCAACTCAAAGCGATTCCTAGTATATGTCTAATTCGACAGGAGCAGATCAATAAGGAGATCTCATGGGGGTATTTAGATGGCGCTGCTCAAGGAAATCCTACTCTTTGTGGTGGTGGTGTCTCCCTTTTTTTTAGTGATCAGAATTACATCACTTATAAGGAAGGGTTGGGTGAAGGGACTAATAATTTTGCTGAACTTAGAGCTCTCAGATTATAAAATGATAAAGGCTATGGAGTGGGGATGCAGACCCTTACAAATCTTTGGGGACTCCATGATTATTATAAACTTGGAAAATGGGATTCAGAGGTGTCATATCATTAGACTACTTCCTTTTTTGGAGGATATTTTTTCATTTAAACAGTGTTTTGATTCTTTATCCATCACTCATGTTTACAGGGAAAGAAACGGGATGGATGAAACACTTTCCAAGGAGGAGGCGCCGCTCTAGACAAGGCAAATCATCTTAGAAAGAACCTTAAGAGACCTTGTTGGCTTCTACCATCGGCCATATCATGAAGATCGTGCAGTGGAGAATTAATGCAGAACCAATTTACCACGGGATGAGTTATGGAGCATGGGATAAATCTACAAAAAAAAATAGATTATAAACTTTGAAAAAATGTAATGAATGTATATATTTTGGGTTTTGGGGGGTTGCAAGATACAGGCTTCTATATAGGTTAGCGGAAGATGGATACAATGTTTTGTTAAAATCAAACTATGAAGACTACCAAAGTATTTGAACTTTATGAATGTAATTTTATTTTTGGAAATAAAATTACGAATTTTTCCTTTGGAAAAAAAAACAATAAAGAAAATGAAAACTATAAATACATAAAACTCAATTTTATAAAATTATATAGAGAAAAAAATTATCTTACAAAATCATAAATATAATAGAAGGATTAATAAAAAGAATCAATCAAACAAATTCATTAATATTAAATAGTAAACTCTTACCATGGTTGGACTTTAGGTATCTCCTCCTATAACACAGTTTCAAATTTTATTCCCTAACAAAGAGAACCCTCCAATACCAATAGATTGATAAAAATGGTATGACCAATAAATCATGCTAATTAATTTTTTTTTTTAAATGAAGATATTTATAAAATTTAGAATTTTAACTTGCAAACACATAATATCTTTTTATAAGACCATATTTTAGTACATGGCATTTTAGTTAAAGATCATATCCATAAGGTGTGTGTCTTAAGTTTGATTCACCAATAATATTAATGCATTTTTAGTAAATAAAATAAATTAAACCACTTTTATTGATCTATAAGATGTATCTTCCTCTTTATCCATGCATAAAGTATATATATATATATATACAACAATGTGACTATGCTTTCTTACATATTGTAATGATTAAACTATAATAATATTATTTATAAACTTATATTTTTTTAATCAAATAACATAGATATTAACATTGTTTTATCCAAACCAAACCAAGAAGTAGTGGTAGACTAGTGTAAAGCCGAGGCCCGCGAAAGGGTTTCTCTCAGGATTCTAATTATGTATCTCCATCTCTGTGACATGCCAGGATTAACATGACTGTGCAATATATTCAGTGGAGCCCCCACTTTTCTTCTACCGTGGGTTCGAACCCCAACCCCATCATCACGCAATACTGCAGCCTCATGATCTTCCATCGAAGCCATATAGAAATCCGATCTCCGTCGACTAGAAATTGATTAAATGTAATGAATGAAAGCTCAATTTAAAGAATTAAAGAAATATTTAGAAATTCGATATCTTTTTCAATGTGAATTTATTAGTTAAATTCATGAATTGTATTAAATTGAGAGAAGTAAAGAAATATGTAGAGATCCGGATTTTTCTTTAATATGATTCATTCATTCATTGAAGTTCATTTAGAAATGTGAATGCCTCTTCATTCTAAATTACATTTTGGTTTAAACAGAAGATTTCGTCTGATTTAATTAATGAACTGCATTTCAAAGAAATATTTAGAAATATAAATATTCCTTAGGTCTCCATATTTCCATGTAGTAATTTAACTTGAATAGTAAGTTAGGAGTTAACTGCACATTAAAGCTCTGTAATGGGCGGTGACACTAAAGAAATATTTAAAAATTGTCTGTTAAATAATTAGATTTTTTCAAGGTTAATTAATGAACTACATTTCAAAGAAATATTTAGAAATATAAATATTCCTCATATTTCCCTGTAGAAACCTAAATTGAATAACTAGTTAGGAGTTAACTGCACAGTAAAGCTCTGTAACGTTAAGGGCGATGGCGCGCTTAGGCATCATAGCCGGTTGATGAGTCCCGAGGTTAAGAGTTCCAAGGAGTTAGCCTCAAGAACCGAGTTGACTGTGTAATAGCTCTCGCGGCGCCTCAAATCCTCTCCTACCGCATGTTCGAACCCCACACATGCCATTATGTAGTACTAGAGCCTTTTTCTTTGAATGCTTCTTCTGCTTTAATTAGAATTTCATTAAATTTAATCCTAGATCTCTGCTTTTTACAGAAATAGTAAGAAATATGATTGTGAATGCTTTTTTTTCTATAAACTTTATTATTTAAAAATATTTAGAGATGTGAATGGTTCTTCAACGGGCGTATGGAAGTGTGAATAATATTCCTGATGGATGATAATTTCCTTGATGAGTGGGTTGGTAAAGAAAATGGAGAAGTAAATCTCTCTGAAGTCTAGGGTTAGAGCGAGGTCTCATAACTCCTTGAGGATATTAGACGTCAAGAGTTCCAAGCGATTGGCTCGCGTGGAATATTTATCTACTAAGCTTTCGACCATGCATGCCAGGATTTGAGTTTTGAAGCCCTCACAGATCATTGCGGTACATTGCCAATGCGCTTTATCTACACTCTTCTTGACACATCGCCATCTTTCTTATTTTCTTTCGGACACGTATGCAATGCCATGTTTTGCTATTTGTCGAAATAGGAAGCAATTACTTAAGTCGTTGTCTGAGGCTCTGCGGTTTTAAAGAAACACAAAAGTTAATTTCGAGTTGCCCTAAGTATGTGTTGTCTACATTGTTTTTGACAAGTCATCATATTTTCCTTTTTTCCTGGGACACATAAGCAATATCATGTTTAGCTATTTGTCCAATTGGCCAACAATTAATTAGTCATTGTTTAGAGGTTTGGTGGATTAAAAGAAACTTGTAATGAAAATATTTATTTATTTCGTCGATAGTGAAGGGCCCCACACCTAAAAGATGGGACAGCTAGATTGACCTACTCGAGAAAGGTTCACATAAGGGTGCATGTAACTTGTAGAGGGTAGGCATACAACCTTGAAAACCCACAGGAATGGAACCAATAGCCTGTAGGGACTTAACCACCACAATTACCAACTACCTTACCACTACGGGCTTTTGTAATCTATTTAAACGTAGATAACTAACACAAAAATGTCGCATAGGAACTTGTACTCGCGTAATCAAATTAGACTCATAAGTAAGGCTTCTTCACAAGTCATAATATGGATATGGAGGAGAGGAATTTGTACCGGTGGACATGTTAGTGTTTGATGGTATAGCATTGATAAGTGAGATTCCTTTGCAAACGTTATAAGTTAAAATATCGATAAGTGCACTAGAGTATGGTAATATGGAGAGGCAACATTATTACCACACATATTTGTCCATCATATATCATAGTGACATCCACTTGGCAACATAATATGCATACAAGTTAGTTCAATGTGGCAGCGTTTTTGATAACATTTTTCTTTTTCTTTTCTAAACCTATGTTAATAAAAAATGATTAAGTACTATAGTTGTTTTTTTAATGTAAGTTTTGAAGTTCTTTATACATTGGATGGAAAGGGTAATATTGAGAACACTTAAAAAAAGGGTTGTTCACTGTGTTTGGTTTTTCGATTTAATTTTTAAAGCATCTTGTACATTGGACGAAAAGAACAATGTTAGGAACACTGTGATATTTGATGTATATTTCACATGCATTTGGTTTGTTCATATAAGTTTTAAGGTGCATTGTGCATTGGATGGAAATAACAGGTTGAAAATACTTTGAAACATATTATATAAAACGAGTTTAGTTTAGTTTATTTTATTTACTCAAAATGATCCAACACCATGGACGAATCAAACTTAAGACCAACTCCTTTTGGATATGGTCCATAACTAAAATACAATGTACGAAAGCATGGTATCTATAGTCTCTAAGGTGAACATGAATCCATTATAATACATAGGACGAATCATGTAGACTACTCCTTATTCAAATAGTTCACATTTAAAATTTTTTCATATTAAAAAATTTAGCTAGCGATAGTAAAAAATAAGTTTTAAAATTGGTTGATAATTTATATAAGCAATTAGCATCATAAGATATATTTTAATCTATCATATTGATGGAACGGTAGATTTAAAATTATTCATACATATGTATTGACCGTTCACCGCCCAAGGCTGAGTTTAAATTTCCTATATCTCAACGGCTAGTTGAGGGAGATCGTGGGTGGAATCGAATCATATAAATCCAGTTAGGTTCGTTTGAGGAGGTCGGCTTTGCTCCTCTGTCCTTTATTTTGTGGTCTTCTCTTGATCTCTTACAGAGATTGCTATGGATTGGAGCGCTCATAGTTGGTCGGTGTTCTTTTCTGTGTCTTCTATGTTTGTTCGTGTGTCCGCGGTCGTATGTATGCATGCTTGCTTGTGGGTGTTGTTCCGTGATGCTTTTTATGTCTCTGTGTTTTACTATTTATGCATGTGGGTGTTGTTCTATGAGGGATGTTTTCTGTGTTGTGTTTTGTTTGTGTATGCGAACCCTGAGGGAAAGATGGGAGGAAACCGTGGCGGTGAAGGGAAGAACGAGATGGATCTGATAACGATCATGAGTGAGCACTGTATTTTAGCTACTGTGACTAATTATTGTGAGAGTTTTCTTTTCATTATTTTCTGTTCTGATAATTTCATGTAGTTTGCAAAAAAAATATTTAGATCTATATTTTTTTAACTTTGGTGTCAAATTTAATTACAGGAAAGAAGAGAGTTAGTTATTGTGATGGACATGGCCTCTCTACCACGCGGTGGAAGAAAAAGCCGTCATGATGACAGAGAGTGTAGATCAATATCAACTACGGCTGAAGAAATCATGATGAAGAGACTATGGACCATTTGATCACAGGTATGTCTACGTTTTCCTTCACATACATATTTTCTTCTTTGATTCAAACAAACAATAATGATAACTAGGCCGTAGAAGAAAGACAGAAATAAATGAATCTGATAGTGTATTGTATTGCACTGTCAGTAAATTTATTATTATTAGCTAATTAGAAATGTCAAGGGAAATAAATAACACATGTAAATTAAAATGGATTACGGATGGATTCCATATTTGCCCCCCCTTTACTCATTGCATGATCAGTGAAATAACGATTCCCTCTTATTCTAACCCTCAGCCCCCATCTGCTAGTATAATTCAAAACGCGAGGAGAAAGATGGACGACACAAAAAAATCCCTCCCACGATTCGGGCATTAACATTCTTCCCTGCAATTTTAACATCAATCTATCCCTCCTCGCTTCAATATTAATGTCGGGAGCATAAGGATTTTCACTGGCATTGATTTGCCTTTGGTCTTCCTCTAAGTTTGGTCTAGCTCATGTCATGCAATGTGAAAAACAACCAAGAACCGGCCTCGTGGCAGGCCAATAAAAAGCCGAGAATGGCCACGGGAAATGGTTTCTTTCAGGCTTCCAGTCAGGTATCGCCATCTCCGTGATGTGACGGGATTAACAGGGACCACGCTGACTGTGTATTAGCTTCTGTGGTGCCTCCGCTCTTCTTCTACCGTGGGTTTGAACCGACCCAATCCGATTGTCATGTATTACGGCAACCTTTTGATCTTCCATCAAATCCATATAGAAATCGGATCTCTGTGAGAAGAATCTCATTAAAGGTAATCTACTAAAGCTCAATTTAAAGGATTAAAGAAAGATTTAGAAAATTCATGAGTTGCATCAGAAATAAACATTATGAAAACACAATTTAAAGAAATATCCAGAGATCTGATTTCTTCTTTAATGTGAATTTATTCATTCATTGAAGTTCAATTCATGAGCTGCATTCTAAAAAAACATTTAGAAATCTGAACGCTTCTTTATTCTAAACTATATTTTATTTTGGTTTAAACTAAATTATTTTAAAGAAATATTTATAAATGTTATGTGAATAATTATATTTAAAGAATTGCATTTCATATATATATATATATTTAAAAATATAAATATTCCTCAGGTCTGAATATTTTGCTGTAGAAACTTAAATTCAATAATTAATTAAGAGTTAACTACACAGTAAAGCTTTAGGGTGGTGACAGGCTTAGGTCTCATAGCCGCTTGACGAATCCCGAGGTTAAGAGTTCCAAGCAGTTAGCCCGAGGGACCGCGCTGACTATGTAATAGCTGTTGTGCCGCTTCAGGCATGCCGTTATGTAATACTGGAGCCTCTTGCTCCCGTTGCTTCTTTTGTTTCAATTAGAATTTCATTAAATTTAATCTAAGATCTTTTCATTTTAAAGAATTAATGAATTATCTAAAAATCCGGTTTCTTCTCTAATGTGAATTTATTCATTCGTTGAAGTTCAATTTATGAATTGCATAATTATAAAAAATCGATTTAAAGAAATATATGGAGATCCGATTTCTTTACTGTGAATTTATCCATTCATTGAAGTATAATTTAGAAATCTAAATAACTACATTTTGGTTTAAACTATTTAAATTATTTAAAAAATATATTTAGAATTTTCAATTCTTATTCTTTGTCAACAATTAGATTTTCATGAGGTTTGATTAATGAGCTGCATTTCAAAGAAATGTTTAGAAATATAAATATTACTCAGGTAGAAGTTTTTCCTGTAGAAACTTAAATTGAAAAACTAGTTAGAAGTTAACTACACAGTAAAGCTGTGTAATGTCTAAGGTGGTGACGCGCTTATGTCTCATAGCCGGTTGACGAGTTCTGAGATTAAGAGTTCCAAGCAGTTAGCCTCAAGGACCGCCGCATTGCCTGCGTAAGAGCTTTTATGGTCTTCCCCTACCGTAGGTTCGAACCCAGGCACGCCATTATGTAATACCATAGCCTCTTGCTCCTAGTGCTTCTCTATTTCAATTAGAATCCCATTAAATCTCCCGGATCTCTGCATTTTAAAGAAAATAGTTAGAAATCTGAATGCGAATGCTTCTTCTCTGTGAACTTTAATATTCAAGAATATTTAGAAATGTGAATGAGTCTTCGTTGAATGCGAATACTTCATCGGCGGGCGGGAGTATGTAAGAGTGAATAATATTTTTGACATCTGATAATATCCCGAGAAATAAATGTCTTAAGTCCAGGGTGGTGGCATAGTTGATCAGAGCTAGGTCTCATAGCTGCTTGAGGAATACGGAGGTCGAGAGTTCGAAGCGGTTGGCGTGCCTAGGATGTTGCACTTGTAACCTTTCAGCCATGCATGCCCAGATTTGAGTTTTCAACCCCTCTGAGATCATTGCCAGTACGTTTTGTCTACACTTTTTTGACATGTCATCGTCTCTCCCATTTTCTTCCAGACACGTTAGCAGCAACATCATGTATAGTAATTTGTCCAACTGGCCAGGAATTAGTGGCCTCTTTTTTTGACTCTCGGCGGATTTGAAGAAGCACAGAAGTAAATTTCAAGTTTCCAAACCTCCAAAATCATTGCAATTTGACACGTCATCATTTTTATCTACACTTTTTGACATGTCATCATCTTTTTCATTTTCTTCCCAACATGTGAGCAACATTCTTACATTATGTTTAGTGATTTGTGAGATGTTGTGGATTTAAAGAAACATTGAGGAAAACATTTGTTGGTTTTTACTTCATTTATTTAGTCTATATAAACGTCGACAATTAATACAAAAATGTGGGGGATAAATAATGAGGAGAATTTGTATTTCTATTTATATGTAAGGCTTCTTCTCAAGTCATAACATTGATGGGAGGATAGGACTTTGCACTTGTGTATAGTGTTTCACGAGATACCATGATAGATGGAATTTTTTATGAATATCACAAATTATATTATTGATATCAATATAGTAGGGTCATATGAAGAGTTAATGTTATTGTTCACTTTATAATAAAAAAAAGGTTATTTAATTTATTTTTTAGGTTTTTTTTATGAATTGTATGAAGAGAACAATATTGGAAAATTTGATATATATATATATACATATATATTGAAAACAATTCCCTTCAGACAAACACATCTTCAAATCATTCAATTATGTCTAACCCCCAAATATTTTTTATAAAAGCGTTTCACAAATCTATAATGATCTCGTAAAAAAATCTCTACATATAATAAATGATAACGATAGAGGTTTAAAAAAACCAAGGTCAATAAAAAGGAGAAGGTGAAGTTTAAAGAGTTATGTCAAATCACAAGTTTCAACTATAAAGGATTTAGGCATTACTCCGAGGAGATGTAGAGAAATGTGTAGATAAGACAATGCAGCCATAGATGAGGAAGTCAAGACACTGAAAATAATATTTTAGAGATTTCACCAAAAAAATTGTGAGAAAAAAACAACAATGAATAAGATTAATGTAAAGTCTTGAAAATTTAACAAGAAAAGGAATAAATAAATTTTAATGTAAGGAAACTAGTGCAAAAGCATAAATGAATGGTTCTTAATTTATAGAGAATGATAATTGATAAACATGAAACCTTAACAATAAAGAAGATGTGATTTTGGTCTGCTGAACTGAAGAGACGATGGCAGACGAAACCCTAGGGCGGAACCCGAACGAAAGATGGAGGACGAAACCCTAGGGCGAAAGTTGGTCTGAGAGCCACAATGGCAACGGCAAGGACAAACACCTAGGGCTCACTAGATCTGAGTGAGCCCCTTCGGATGCCATTTTTGGTTAGGCTCAGCGTTCAGGTAGGTGGTTTCTCCTTTTTCTTATGGAAATAGTTTTGTTGGTGTTTGGTTTTACGGTGCCAGAAAAGGTTCTTCACGGTGAGGAGAAGAGAAGAAATGGATGGGACAGAGGAGCCTCCGACCCACTAGAAGGAGCGGGTATATTTTATTTGCGGGATAGGTTACATGTCAGTGTTCCAGCCCTGGAGATGTCAGCTTCTAGTGATCTCTACAGTTCCATATGGTGCCCTCTGCCAGCTGGAGGGAATCTGGAAAGGGAAGATGGAAGGTTCGAGGTGAGGGATCCACGTTCTTCTTCGAATCTTGCAGGACAGGATCAAAGCTCGGACCCTAGTAGGACCGGGAGCACTCTGAAGGAGGGGCAGTCACAAACATTTTGGGATTTTCCTAGAAGGACAGGTTGTACATATGGTTATTCGGGTATGGTGGACACACCAGGCGATGGAATAGTGGCTCCATTATATCCCATTATGTCCGAGGAGGTTTCAATATTGCTTCATAAATTTTGCTCGGGAATGACCTCAGAGGGCATTTCTGATATTATCCCGGAGGTTCCCTTTCTCCTCCAGTGGGTTTTTGGCGGAAAACCTTTCTATAGATCTTCAGGAAGGAGGGGCTCCTGTTGCGTATTTTACTGAATGTCTCAAGCCTAGGGGGGCTGAGGGATTGGAGGCGGCTTCTATCCCTTTATCGGTGCAGATTCCTTCTTCAGACATTGTTTCGGGAGATGGCTAGGGCAGTCAATCTTCATTAAGGAAAAATCTTAAACATGTGAAGCAAAAGAACCGAAGGGTTTCTCTGGAAGTAGGGGAAGATGTGACAATGGGGGATATAATGTTGTTGTCTAAGCGGGTTGTGATCGGTCATGCACGTGGCCTTCATTTGAGCGTAGGGTTTCTCAAAAACTGGGCTTTGGAACATTGGGGTTCGATAGTATCAAACACCCCTATTATTTCCAAGTTAGCCAAAGGTTGGTTTATGTTCCTTCTATCTATGAAGGAAGAGGTGGATGTTTTGGTTAAAGGGAGTTGGGAAATGGCAGGGGTTCCGATTGTCCTACGGAAATGGACACCCATTTTCGATGTGGGCCATGCACGGGTGGAAAAGAACTGACTTGGGTGAAACCGCCTAGGCTTCCTCCCCATCTTTCGAACCCGGTAATATTTAGAATGATTGGGGACGCTCTAGGTTCTTATGTGGATGCGAACATGTCTTGTAAGGTTACAGGGGATATGACTGTAGCTCAGATTTTGGTCATGTTGGATTTAAGAGATGGTCTTATGGGGGATATTTGTCTGAATACAGTGGTGGGGAACGCAATACGGGTTCTGGATTACGACGGGGTACCCTTCAAATGTCACCGGCGTCATTCTTTGGATCATCTAGTTGCTCAGTGCAGTCGTCCTTTTCATGGGAGCAAGCAGTTTGAGGGGAAAAGTGGATGGTCAAAAGAAGCGGATGTAAACAAGAAGGCACGGGTCAAATCTTCAGATAGAAGGGAGTTCAAGGATAATTTTAGGCAAACGATGGTGGAGATGGTGCCAAGCGTGGTACAAATTAGAGACTCAATGCATAGGGGCACGGACGATGCGGTCTCGGACAAGCCTCAAGAGTCGGTCGCGGCCCCTTTGGATCCTTCAAGTACTGGTCCAACTGATGTTTCTTTTTTTCCTATTACTTCATTTTTTGGAGTTTTGTTTTCCTCGGGGGGGAGTAGCAACTTAACACAGCCTTCCTCTGGGGAGGGTATTATCCCTCCTAGACCTGTGGTCTCGTGCTCAATTCCATTTGTGAATAATTCTACTACTGATCCTCTGGTGACCACGTCGTCGTCTCTATCGGGATCCTCTGAGGACGGTAATGTTCCCTATGTTCTAAGGAACAGATCAATTTTTTCGGATAATTCACAGACTGTGGGAAGAGGTTTGGGAATCACTCGTAGACCATTATGCCCCACAATATGGAGGGGTAGGAAGTATTTCATGTCCCTGGATCAAAATAGAGCTCTTTTTTATCTTGCAACTAGGAAACAACTCTCTATTCAATGGGCACTTAGAGCACCGGAAGCCCATTACAGTGGTGTCAAAGGAAATTTCTTTCCTTCAATAGCAGAGGGTTGGAAAATTCCCAAAAAAAATAGTCACTTAAGCGTCTGGTGACTCTTTTAGCCCCTGATATTACTTTTCTCCGGGAAACGATGGAGGAAGGAGAGCTTATTAAAAAGTCATTGGAATCCCTTCTTCCTGGATGGAGTTTTCTGGCTCTTGATGGAGTTAAGGGGGTTTAGCTTCTAGATGGCATGTTTCTTCAGTTCACACTGATGGTTATTGGGGATGCGTTTCTGGTCTGGGAATGGAAGTCGAATCTCTATTGAGTTGGGAGCATCTTTTTCTCTAATCAATGTCTATGGCCCTTATTCGGAAAGAGTGGTTTTCTGGGATAATTTTTTTCTCTAAATATTTCTTGAAAAAGGATAATGTTATCATAGGTGGTGATTTAAACCTCACTCAGGGAATGGTTGAGATCTAGGGCCCAAAAGAAACTCTGGACCCTTTATCCAGTTTTTTCAATCAGCACATGTCACAGAGCGTTTTTTTTTATTTGGAACCTTTAAAAATAAATCCTACCTAGAGGTACAGGAGGGTGGGGGATGATAGGATCGCCAAGCAGTCTGACAGATTTTTGGTTGGTGAGGATGTGGTTCCTCTACTTTCCAGGTTAGGCAATGGGTGGAATGGGGTGGTGAATCGGATCATAATCATATTTTATTGGACATCAAAGGGTATCTGAGGCATCCTCCTAGCCCGTTTAAGTTTAATGTGACTTGGATTAATGACCCTGGTTTCATTTCTTTAGTTAATTCATACTAGGTTCATTTGGATATGGCGGAGGGAAACAGAGCAGTTGTTCAATTCATGGAGAATCTTAAAAAGCTAAAGAAAGATACTATTCCTTGGGCACATGCCAAGATAATGAGGGAGGATGAAGAACTCACCGTTATGGAAGCTTGGATAAATTCAAAGTCAGAGGGGGATGGGCTGCGGTTTTTTCTGATGGAGACAAGGAAGAGCTTGTGAGGAATGAAAAAAGAAGAAGAGATTTTTTTGCGCCATCTAAATACCCCCATGAGATCTCCTTATTGATCTGCTCCTGTCGAATTAGACATATACTAGGAATCGCTTTGAGTTGAGGAAAGTGTACTATAATTCCAATAGCCTTGGCCTCTAACACCGTCAGACTTTGTGGTTGATCATTGAAGGTTACCAAGTTTCGGGCAAGCCACACCCCCCAAGAGATAATCGGGGGCAGAGCTTGCAGAGCTTTAGGTTCCCCCGAGCTACACCACCGGAGAAAATCTCCCTCCAAAGAATCCCCTTCCCATCTGACCTGATGACCCAGATAGTGCAGGGCCTCCCTCTACACAGCCTTAGTGAAGGGACACTCCAGAAAAAGATGAAACACATATTCGATACTATCCTTGCACATACAACACCAACCTGACTCTGCGAAAAGGAGTTTCTGCGGGATATCCCAAGTGGGAACTTTGTTTTCTAACATAGCCCACCCAAATAATTTGTTTTTTCGCCCGACAATTAAACTTCCACAGCCTGCGTGACCACCACTTTAAATCCTATTGAAATGCTCAACAATGATAAAAATGTACACAACCTTGGGATAATAACCACCCGTTGGATCCAGATCCCATATGAGCTCATCTTTGCAATCAGACAGTCGTACATGAGCCCTTCGCAAAGAATAGATAAAATCGCACCACACCAAGCTCATATCCCCCTCAAAGTTCAGCTGCTAGGCTGATTTCTAGCCTTGCTGCAAAATCAACGTAGAAGCCTCGCCGACCACCTGATAAAGGGAATGAATATTTTCCTGCGCCAGACTCTCGCTCAAATTCTGTGGGAGGGTATGAGTATTTTCACTACCCGGCTGGGGATCAAGACCAATGTGTAATTGTAGCCCATTATCAAGTTTCCAGGCTAGGCCCTGCCTAATAACTTCCATTGATTTAAGTATCACTTTCCAAATCACCGACACCCCCGACGCTTGTCTAACTGAATTCTTGAACCAATCAATAATAGAAATTGGAGCAATATATTTATGCCATACCACATCTGTCCATAAACTGTTTGTGGCTATCAATCTCCACACCACCTTGGCCGCTAACACTTTGGTGAAGTTGAATATATTCTTTAGTGCCCATCCCCCAAAAGACTTGGGCAAAGAAATCCGCTCCCACCACACCCATGGCATAACCCTCTTTTCCTGCTTACCACTCCACAGAAACGTAAAGCAAATTCATCTGGCTTTCTCCAGAATACCCTTCGGGATCCAAGATAAAGCCATCTAGTAAACAAGAATTGCCTCCAACACACATTTAACATAGGACCAAACACCCTGCTCGCGACAACCACCTGTGGATCCAAATACTGATTCTCTTTTCCAATTTAGCCAGCAGCCAGAACCAATCAGATTTGCGATAATCATTTGGATTTAATTGAAAACCCAAATACTTAACCCCCTCATCAAGGTACCGTATCCGAAAGTTGAAACGCTCCTCCAACTTTCTCAGTTCATGGTCCTCCAAATTAGCCCATGTGATTGAATATTTTTCCTCACTAATTAACATCCCTGAGGCACGTTTGAATAGGTCAAGCCCATGGCACAACTGATTAATGTCCCTGAAAGATCCATCACAAAAAATTAAAATATCATCCACAAATAGAAGATGAGTTACAGCCATAACCTGCGAAAGAGGGAGACCTCTGAAGTTCCCTTCAAAGTTCGTTTTCTTCAGATATCTGCCTACACCTTCCGCAACCAGTAGAGAGAGCAGCGGAGATAGAGGACAACCTTGTCTTAGCTCGCGCTCTGAGTGAAAAAAGGGGGAAGCCTCCGCATTAATAAGGGCAACAAAAGAGACCGAAGTTAAACAACTCATAATCCAAAGAAAGAAACCTATATGAAAACCGAGACGAGTTAGCATCGGACGAATATAGAGCCAATTAACTCTATCGTAGGCTTTTAAAAGATCAATTATAAAAATGGTTCCCTTTATCTTCTTTGACTTAGTGCTATATAAATCCTCCTGAGCCACCCCGATAGCTTCATGAATCTGTCTACCTTCCAGAAATCCGAACCGCTCCTTAGAAATTGTCTAGAAAGTATACCTTTTAGCCTTCTTGCTATTATTTTTGATATTATGTTGTATAAGCAATTACATAAAGAAATGGGTTTGATATCTTCGAACCTCCTTGGATGGTGAGATTTAGGGATGAGGGATATGAAGGTAGAGTTGAATGGGGCATGAGTGAACCCTTCCTTCTGTGATTCCTCCACAACTTTCAACAAGTAATCACCAATTAGCTCGTATAACCCCAAATAAATTTTGATAGGCCAACCATCCGGTTTGGGGCTTTTGTCTTTCTGGAAAGAGTGTGAAATTGCAAGAAGCTCCTCCGCTCTTATCTCCGCCATCAAATTATCATTATTTTCTTCTTCCACAAACCGTAGGAACAACTGAGCAATATTAATAATTTCAACAATCCAAGATTCCCTCTGAGCTCTAAAGAGATTTTTAAAATCATCCACCCCTAAGTTTGATAGACCCTCAAAGGAAGAAATCGCCTCCCCTTCCTCATTTTGAAGCTCCTATATAGTATTTTTATTTTTTCGCCCTTTTGAATAAGCCTGGAAAAACTTTGTATTTTCATCCCCACATATAAGCCATATTGCTCTGCTTTTCAACCTCCAAGATTCTTCTCTCGCCGCAAAAAAATCTCTTCTTCTTTTTTCATTCCTCACAAGCTCTTCCTTGTCTCCATCAGAAAAAACCGCAGCCCATCCCCCTCTGACTTTGAATTTATCCAAGCTTCCATAACGGTGAGTTCTTCAT
>Ga0181471_100240_pt1 | contig 17506 bp, 19 predicted proteins | sample InSIn5gowninarea_FD_119083 | JGI IMG/M metagenome (GOLD analysis project Ga0181471, IMG submission 119083) | Clean room microbial communities from NASA Spacecraft Assembly Facility at Jet Propulsion Laboratory, Pasadena, California, USA -... ...
AACAATGGTGGGGGTCCAAGTGGAATTGGCAGGTGGCCATCAATATCCACCTGGATCATTCCTCCCCCTTTAGGAAGCAATGGTCCCCATTGCGTTGAGTTCCTCCATGAGATGAGGAAACTTATGTTGAACCTAGTCCCTGGTGAGCCACTTGCCCTGGTGAAGGAATTGGCCTGCCTTGAAAACTTGATACAGTTGGATCTTCTGCTGGCGAGTGTGCTTGATCTTTGTGTCCATGATCTGATCAGTTGCATCTTGCTCCATGCAATCTGGATTTAACTCTGTTCGTTCGTGTTGTTCTGCAATGTCGAATGTGTCTAGTAATGGTGGAAAGTATGGCCGAAGGCAGTCCACATTGAACATTAGGTGTAGACCAAGGAATGGAGGAATGTTGAGCTCGAATTCATTGTCTCCCACAACCTTGGTAATGGTGTAAGGACCATATTGGAGTGGTTTGAGTTTCCGATAGGCTCCATTAAGGTGTTCCTTTTGCAAATGCAACCAGACTTTGTCGCCCCCCTGAAACTTGCGTGGCACCTGGTGTTGATCATGTCACTGCTTGTACTTGGAATTTGATTTCTCTAGGATTCATGGACATGCTGGTGGATATGTTGGATGTGCTCAATTAAGTTGTTTTCATTATCTGTTTCAGACTGGACATGAGCCGAATCTACATGAGTAGCTGAAAATGGCTTGGCCACATCAATGGGACATAGTGGCTGGAATCCCAAGCCCACTTGAAAAGGTTTGTGGCTAGTCAAGCTGTGGAGAGACTGATTATAGTTGTGCTAAACATAGGGGAGGCTCTCATCCGATGTGCGTGGATGCTTTGAGTTGTACATGTGCAAAATGTGTACGATCATCATGTTGACAACCTCTATCTAGCCATAAGTTCGGGGATGGAAGGTTGTGGACCTAGTGAGTTTGGTGTCCAACATTGACCAGAGAGTGGACAAAAATGTACTGAGTATCCTGTTGTCTCGATCTGAGATGATAGACTGTGGGATCCCAAAGTGTACCCACACTCGTTCAAAAAAGAGTTTAGCAGTGGCTTCTACTATGATATTCTTTTTGCAGGCCACCATAATGTTCATCTTCGAGAACCTATCAACGACCACAAAAACACAGTCATTTCCATGCTTAGTAGAAGGAAGACCCGACATGTAATCCAAGGAGATGGATTCCCAAGGTCAACTAGGAGTAGTCAACAGAGTATATAGGCATTTCTTCTTGACGGTTGGCTTGGCAATGGCATAGGTAGTGCAGGATCTGATGTACTTCCCAACATCCTGTCGAAGAATCAACCAATAGAAATACTTTTGCAGTATTGCCACCGTTTTCTCAACCCCAAAATGCCCAACAGTCTGACTGTAGTGTGCTTCACAAATCATCTTGGCACGCTCGCTTGAAGGAATAGAAAGGTGACCCAAGTGGCATAACAGGGCATGCTGGAGGTGAAAATTTGGAACATGATGACCCTCCAAGAGTGTCTGATATGTGTGGCCGAATTCTGGGTCACTTTTGTAGAGAAGTGACCAATCAAAAGTCTCATGCTCACAAGAGTTGAGCACGGTGGTTAACACCATGATCGGTGGTCAACTGAGGAAATCTGTAACATTATTGGTGCTTCCCTTCTTATACTTGATATTTAAATGGAACTGTTGTAGGTATGTGGACCACTTTTGATGGCGATCATTCTACAACTTCCCTTCCGTCTGTATGAACTGCAGGGGTCAGTGGTCTGTGTGGATGATCGTTTCCTTCCCCAAAATGTAATGCTTCCATTGTCAGTGGGCTTGCACAATGGAATACATCTCTTTGTCATAAGTGGGATACTTCTAGACTGTGTCTGAAAGTTTGTCACTGTGATATGCCACTGGATGTCCGTGTTGAGTCAGGACTGCCCCAATAGCATAGTCAGAGGCATCTGTCTCGATCTCAAATGGTTGTTGAAAGTCTGGTAATGTGAGCACTGGTGCCGAGCAGAGGCAATGTTTCAACTCTGTGAATTCCTTCTATTGAGATTCATACCAAAAGAATTTTTCTTTCGCTCCTCCCTTGGTGACTTGACTCAAGAGTCAAGTGATATGATAAAATCCCAACACAAACATGTGGTAGAAATTGGCAAGACCTAGAAAGTTGCAGAGCTCTGTCAGAGTGGTTGGAGATGACAAATCCCAAATGACTTGGATCTTGGCTAGATCCACATGCACCCCCCATTCATAAATAATGTATCCCAGATACTGAACTTGGGTCATGCCAAAAGTGCATTTCTCTAAATTATCACATAGCTTGTGTTGCCGCAGTGTTTGGAGAACCTGTCGGATTTGGTGGAGGTGCTCTTCCAAACTTTGGATGAAGATCAGGATGTCCTCCAAGTATACCACTACAAATGAGTTGGTTAATGGCTACAAGATGTCATCCATCAGCCTCATTAAGGTTGCAGCAGTATTTGTTAACCCGAAAGGCATAACCAACCATTCGAAAAGGCCCTCCTTGCCTTTGAAGGCAATATTCCACACATCGAAGGGTTTGATTGATACTTGGTGATATCCTGACTTCAAGTCAATCTTGCTGAAATATTTTCCCCCCTTTAGTTGGTCCAGAAGTTCATCAATCCATGGGATCAGGTACCTATTCTGGACAGTGATCTTGTTCAGCGCCCGATAGTCAATACAGAGTCTCCAAGTCCCATCCTTCTTCTGTACCAACATGATTGAGCTCCCACAGGGTGATGAACTCGATCGGATGTGACCTTTCTGCAGCAGCTCCTGAATCTGCCTCTTGATTTCATCATTCTCCAGAACGGAGCATCGATAGATTGGTCCATTAGAAAGTGATGCACATGGGGTCAGATCGATGAGTGCTTTACCTGGCAGTGCGGAGGAACCCCTACGAGGGAGGTGAATATGTCCTCGTACTCCTCCACAAACTTGTCCCTCAGTAGTTGTTGTGCGAAGGGGCCCTGTCTCGAGGTTGTGGCCACCGTCTTCTTCTTTCCTTGAGGGTGTATCATCAGGAAAACAAATTTCCAGTTTCATTAACCAAATAGATGGAGGTAGGTGGTGATACCTCCAATATCCTATACAACTTATTTCGCAAAGTAACAATAACAGCACGAGGCCTTGATTCATACACAACATGTCGATTCCACAAGTATGGTTGGCCTAATAATACATTACAAACATCAAGGGGAACAACGTCCCATAATACCTCATCTGTGAAGTGCTTGATGTTGTATGGAAGGTGACACTATTGGCTCACGTGAAGATCCCATCCTTGGTGAGGCCACCTGATGGTGTACAGTTGGGGATGTTCTGTGGTCGGTAAGCCTAGCCACTTCACGACCTCTACTGAAATGAGGTTCTTTTGGCTCCCACTGTCGACAATGAACTATAGTGGGTAACCCTTTACCCACATATGGAAGCTGAAGAGGCGCTCCTCCTCCTCTAGATCTTTGGGTTCCTCCTTCTGGATCTTCGTGGTGGCAACAATAATGTTGGGCTCCACATCAATAATCTTCTTCCCTTTGTCATTCCCCTTGTTGGGTTATGACTCGGATTTAGAACATGCATCTGATTCCGAAGCCTTTAGCTTAGCCACCAATGACTACTTGGCCTGACACTCACTTGTATTGTGAGTGGAGCTCTTATGGAACTCACACCACTTTCCCATGTCCTTCTTCAGCTTCGTGGTTTTTGGGCCTAAGAATTATCCTTAAAATACATCCACCTTCACTCCATTCACACATTTTCTCACCTCTATTCCACCACCATGTCATCACATCTGCTTCACTTTCATCATTATATGGGTTACCTTTGTGTTTTCCAAAACATTATTAATTCTTAGTATTTTTTGTGAATTTGTGGATAAAATTTAGAAAATAATATGCTTATACTTATACCTAACAATTGGAATGAGTTTGTTGACATGTGTAGGTTAAAAGGAAGCTTCCAAAAGCCTCTTATGTGGCCTCGCAATGCTAAATTCGAATTTGAGAAGATATACCTCATGGAGAAGATCATGGAGGATAGGGTTATGTGTCACCATTGGTTGAGAGATATGTGGATTTGAAGAGGGAATAGTGAATCCACATTTATGAGTTTTTTATCATAACTTTTGTATAAAGAGGAGTGTTATCTCCTTCATTTGTAATCTTAATTTTTAGAATTTAGAAACTTAGTCCTTTATTTGTAATTTTAGATTTTAGAATCATTGTAATGTAGAGTTTAGGACCTATTGGAATGTAGAACTTGGAGCTTTTAATTGCAATTCACAATTGATGATAAATAAAGTGGATTGGATTTTCTTCTACATTTGACTTCTCTCTAGGTGTGCTTATGGAGCTATGGAGGGCCCCCATTGCCTCACTTGCATGCTCGTTTTGTTTTGGTAAACTTTCATTTTATGTTTGTTTGTGAATTTAATTAGATTAAATTATTGGTTCATATGTTTGAAATATTAACTAATGACCTTTCGTAAGAAAGTATTAATGTATCTTTCAATGAATCTAAATTTAATGTTTGATTTCATTAGTTTAAGTTTCTGATTCATATGCTTGAGATATAAATGAATAGTCTCTTGTAAGAGAGCTTTAATATTTCATGCAGTCAATCAGAATTAGGTTTAAGTGCTTTAATTTCATTAGTTTAAATAGTTTGTTGATTAAGATGATTAGAAATATTAATGAACAATCTCCTGTAAGGGAGCTTTAATATTTCTTACAGTTGTCACAATGTCTTTAGATTTCATTTTGATTAAATAACTAAAGAGGTGTTGGAGATCCCAATGAAAGACCTCCTGTAAGGGAGCTTTGGCATTTCTTCATCTATCTTAGTTTAGTTTGTCTCTAAGTTCATATATATTGGATGATCCTCGAAGTTTACTTACCTAGATTGATAGTAAATGAAACTCTAATTTGCATCCGCATTTTAGAAGCAATAGTGATGTTGTTCTTTGCTTGCAGCTTTGGTGGGTTTTCCTAGGCCACCCCACCTTGGCTTTGTCCTTTGTTTTGCAGTTTGGGGGCACCTTTCCCTCACTTTGGATTCGTAAACCCAAAGTCTCACTTCTTCTGTTTAAACTTCTGCTTGATCTTAACAACGTACGGTATGTCGTTCTGAGCAAGGAGATGTCCCAGAACTCCATCTCATCTTGGATGTACCTGTGTAGGCAGTTGTGGTATTTGAGTACCAAATGCTACTCAGTATCCTTGAAACCCAACTTTGTGTGAAGGCTACGAAAAATATTGGTAAACTCTAGCACGTCTTGGTCGCTTCCCTGTAGTAGCATGGTCCACTTTATGTATTTATCCTCATAGCTTCTCATAGGGTAGTACTACTCCTTGATGATATCTCAGAATGAATTCCAAGTGGGTGCGGCTGAAAACAGTGAGGCCATACTTTCATCCTTCTACTCGCAGTAGGTTTCCCACCAGTCCTTGACGTGGGGGGTACCTTTGGGAAGATAGAAAGTAATATTTTCCCGTCCAGAAAAATCATGAACAAAAAAATACCCTTATAACAGATTTAACCATTTATCTACAACGTCTGCATCTATCTGACCCTCAAATGTGGGAATGTCAAAGTTAACTTGTACCTTAAAGGGTGTGGCGCTTCTAGAGTAGCTGCTGGAAGTAGATGTGTCACCCCTAGGTAGCCGCCAAAGGATCTGGGTAAAGTTGTCCATCATTGTGTTCCTTTATCACTCGAGGGCCTCTTCAAGAAAGATTTTGATAGGATTTCCTACCCCCTCATCTTTCTTTTCATCCATCATGGGAGGTCGTCGGGATTCACGAGGCTAGTCTTGCAAAGGTTTGACCGATTCATGCCCTAACTCCTTATATCCCGACCTTGTTGGGGACATGCAAAGAAAAACAGAGAAAGAGCAAACTTCTCTGATACCATCGATCTGGATTTAAACAGGAATGCAACAAATTACAACTATAGCCATAAATACAGAGATGCAACATAAATAATACTTCATTTCATTAATGTAAAATACTGAAATATGCCTAGCAACAGAAATGGAAATAAACTAGCATGGGCGATGGTAGCTTATCCCTGGGAAGAGATGTGGTGGCTACATGCCTCTGAACTGCCTTAGAATGAGGCTCATGGACCTTTTTATTGTTGAACAATAAGAGAAAATCCTAAACAACCAAAACCCTAACCCGATGAGATGTAACACCAAGAGTTTATGGGCCCCGTTGGGGTTAGTTGGACAACCAACTTCCCAAGGTCGTGACTTGGTCATATTATCTTTTTTTGATGCACATGATACCCCATTGGAAAGATCTATCCAGGGAATATGACCGAAAAGATCATTTTATCAGAAAATCACTGGCACTAGATTGCCAAAAAAAACGTCATGACATTACATGAATAATGTTATTCATATACGTATCCACTGCTGCTGACCACACATGACATGAATAATGTTATTCATATAATTCTGGAGACTAGCAAAGTATTGAAGTATGGTAATAACATGCATGCATAAATATTAGTCCATGTTGTCCTCCCAAAGGTGTTCAATTTCCCAAAAATGGTGACTAGTGTGCTAAGAACATACTAGATAGGAGGGTAATTGTCTCATCTCATTATGGTTGAGAAATAATTAAAACAACTTCAGAGGACATTGCAACCATGTTGTTGTTTCCAGGCTAGGTGGAGTTGCACAAGTTGGACAAGGATGAGGTCAAGAGGAAATGGGCTAGGCTGGCACTCGATGTTCAACAACAAACAGTAAATTTGTGCCTCAATAAAGGAATTACTTCACCTCCTAATAAAATCCCTTACAATATTTCAATTTCTGAATCGCTATCAGTGTTGTTGTTTTCTACAATGGCCCAGATCTTAGGTCTAGACTCCGATATCTTTGTAACCTCAGCTTCTTTGGGCCTTTTAGTGTCTTTGCATCACCCATCCATTTAAGCCTCCATCCATTTTTACTTTCCTAGTTTTTTATCTGAGGAAATTCATTCCCAGATGCTAGAATTTGAAGAGGCAAAGGATTTGTGATACCAAACCTATCTAGTACTCTTGTTCATTCATAAAAAATACTTGTACTTGGAACACCTTAAACCTAGGATAGTCGATGAACATGGGATATTTCTACAACCTATGACTGGTACTTAAGTATGAATTTTAATCCTGAGAACAATAAGGGCCTCTTCGACTATATTTACTATATCATGTCAGTGATGTACACCCTTTTACATGGTTAGTCATTTCCAAGAGTGTTCCCTTTCCTCAGAGAAGCATTACAGTTCACTCCCGACACTCATGTAAGTGACTAGTATTTATTCAAGGAATACATCATCCTCATAATTTATGGTTTTGAAGTTCAATCATATCAAATACTAACTTTCCTTGCTCACTGCTTCTTCATGCCAGAGTATATCCAACAGAGGATGATCGGTGATCGAGTACACTTCATTTGAAATAAGGAAGCAAGTACATTTTATCTCACACATAATGTAGGGCCTTACAGTGTGATGTCAAGAAATGTCTTAGAAATGGTGGAGTAGATCCTTGAAATTTTCATTTTCCCAAAGGTTGAGGCCTGGAGATACTATCCAAATGACACCATTTATAATTTGAGGAACCGTAAGTCTCAGGAGAATCACAAACATGCCCAAATCAATGAATCAAGGAATGTTCTAGCAAGGATAGGTGGGATAAGGTTAAAGAAAACCTTCATCCCACCACAACATATGTCTCTCAAATCTTAGGGAGGAAAGAAAGAATTGTTGAGCCCATGGATGTTGATAAGGAAGACAAGAAAAGTTCAAAGAGAACCAAGTGGGATGGAGACTCTTGAATGGAAAGAGGAAGATAATGAAGAGACATATTCTTAAGCTCTAGTGTTATATAATAGCCAATTGGCAATTGTGTTGAAATAAGCAGTCACTAAGAAAAAATTTCCTTCTACCATGATAGAGCATGCAACCAAAAAATTAGGAGTAGTGGCCTAGCCAGGGCAGGTGTCAATTATTGACCATATCTTATAGATCTACAAGTAGACGTCTAAGGACAAGAAGAGAGATTTTAGGATAGCAGATAATCAACCTTTGTCTCCCACACAACTCAAAAGTGCCTTAGATTATGAAAGGGGAGTCTTAAATTTGGCAGTTTTGGAATCTAAGGTGGAAAACACAATGTCTATGGGAGATTACCAAGTGTATCAGATGTCCTTTTAGGTGGATAATGTTCCATATACTAACCTTCTGGACCTGCATATACAAGCCACACACTTGATACATCAGTGCATGCATAAAATAGATGCCATGACTCAAAATTTATAATATATGTATAATAAATCTAACGCTCAACTGAAATACTAGAAGACCATTTTTAGGGGTAATATGACAAAGGTGAAGTACCTAGAAAATAAAATCATACATTTAGCCACTCATCCCCAAGATTTTTAAAAATATCAAGAATTATTGGAAGAGAAGAACAAGGAGATTTATTCACTAAAGGGGAAGCTTAAGATGTCAGACACACATCCTTTCCAAATAGTTTAATTGGCCACAGTGGGGAACGAGAGCAATGAGTTAAATTTGAAACTACATGACACTCTTATGAAGAACATGGAACTATAGGATTGGGTTACACTATAAGAACCATAGTGGCAGAATGTGGAGGAGAGGAATGACGAAAGAATGTAGAAAACCCTTGATATTTTGATAGGATAAATAGAATCATTAACAATGTTAGAGGAGACAAGGAAGCTACGGGTTTTGTTAACATCCCAAGGCATAGAAACAAAAAATAAGGAGCAAGAGTTGGATAGATTTAATATGGAACTATATCAGGCCCAAGAGCATGGTGATAAGATTGAAGCTTAACTAAAAGTTTAATTAGAAAAAACCCCACCAAGTTGGATTTTAAGGTAGCTAGGAGGACTATTTAGGACAAAATTATCAAATTAATGTAGAAGTGGTGGGGGCGCCTAGAGCTCATTTAGGAGAAGATAGAAATGGTCAGATTATCCCATCAGGAAATTAAAGTGCTCAAGGAACCCCTTGGGTAAAATCCAAATAAAGTAAACAAAATTGTGAGTTATTTAAATCAACGGACCAAGATAGAAGTTGAGAAAGTAAGACTGAACCAAAATGCATTGATAAGAAAGGCTAACTAAATGAAGAAAAAACAAGGATTGATAGAGCTAGTCAAAGAAAAGGTAGCGCTATCACCTAGATTGACCTCAGGCTGAAGGGAGGCAATTTTCAGGGTAACCACAAACGAAGCTTAGCCTAGTAGCTAACCCTACTAGGCTGGGAGAGGGATCTCTTCGTAAGGATCTCAGTAAAGATGGCTGGATCAGGTAAAGGATTTTAGGCTAGGTATAGTAGGTCTAAAGGTTTTGATTGAATTTGTTGGTGTTTTGCTGGATCAGATGGAGTTGGGCAATTTAGGTCTGGGAAATTAGGTCAGAAATGCAAATTTTTCTATGGGGCAAGGTAGGCATAGGCTTTAGGACTTTAGGATTGATGGTGTGAGGTGTTTAAGATTGATGAGGAGCTAAGGAGGGAATGTGACAATCATGGATCCTTCCCAAACAGTAGAAAACATGAAATATTGAATGATTTCCCAAGGCAGAGCACTGTTACAATGGATTCTACCTATCAAACTTGATAGCATTCAATAAGAAGCAATGAAATGGATGATGGCATACATAAAACATGTAAACAAATGATTACAAAATAAGAAACTGTGCTAAAACTCCATACCACAGGGATCCCATAAAAATAGCTGCAAATCCTATTAATCTCCTTGCCAAACTGCTTACAATGATGTAAAATCAAGCTCTAAGCCTCCAAGTGAGTGCAACCCACACAATGACTGAGAAAGTACATAATATAGGGTTCAAAACAACAAATCCTAGCCTTAGGGGTCAAATCCATGAGAGGAGGAATCAGTTGCACAAAAATTTGAGCTGACAGCTAAAGACTAGGATGCTGAAACTAAAACATTCCTAGTAAGAAGCAAACTGATTCATTCATCTCATTTAAGCTTTTCATCTAATGTATCTACCCTAGGTAACCAAACTATACATTAATTACATCATGATTTTACATTTCATCAGTGAAAAGATCAAAATCCCATAGGTGAAAAGTAAATTCTAGAAGAAACAGTGAAAAAATAGGCAATCTGTCAAGTGCACAGTGCTAGTGTCAAAAACACAGGGCCTAAAGGCAGTGCACAGCGCCAACTTCCAACTGATTTTTGACTTCCTTCCTGACCTCCAAATGTGGCTCATTATAGCTCATTGGAAATCTTATTCTGTCTAGTTTCCAAAATTGCCTTTCGTTTCCAATTTGAGCTTCATTTGACCCTCCAAAATTGCAATCTCCCAAGACTTCTCATACGTGCAGTGCCAAGCTCAAAAAACAGGAAGAAACATGAAATTTTGGTGGTTTTTTGGCCTTTTCACCTAGCAAATCTGACTTTTACACCTAGAAACATGGTTCTCCTGCATATACATGGCCTTCTGAATCCAATGGTGGTGGCCATTTCTCCAAAAAGTGCCTCAAAAAGGGCATTGTATGTTTGACCAGTGGACTAATAAATTAAATACCTGAAAATCACATAACAGCTAGGAAATCAAAAACTGAGCCAAGGCTCCTCAAAAATGGTTGTGATGGTTGATGTTGAAGGTGATTAGGCCTATAGTGAAGCCTCCACTAGTAGGTTAAGCTTTTCATTCTCTTCTTTATGAGCTAAGGCTTCAATTCTTGCTTGAGCCCTTTTGAGCTTGGCTCTAGCAATCTTGTCCTTGACGGCATAATGTTTGGCCATTCTCCTTTGCACTTCCACATCTCTAGTGGCTTTGGCTAGCAAGTCCTCAAGGTGAGCGTTAATCCTCTCAAGCCAATATTCCCTATTCTCATTCACCATTTGGCCCATTTGTTCATTCAAGGTAAGCTAATTTGCAGGTTGGGCTTCTTTTTCCTTCTCAAGCTCCAAAGCTCTCTTTAGGCCTCTAGTCCTAGGCCATCTCTTGGGCATATCTTCCTCTGTGGGCTCATCATATTCACCATAAGCTTCCTCAAGCTGTACCTTAGCCTTTTCTGCTTCCCTTTTGGCCTTGATGAGCTGAACTGCCATAAGCTCATGCTTACTCTCCAATTGCCTGTTTTCCTATTTGTAATAAGAGATGTTGTATTTGGATCTTTGCAGGTTCACCTGTAACTCACCTATCAGTTCCTTTTGCTCTTTGATGAGCATTATAGTGTTTTTTTGTTCACCCTCCTCATCTAAGTCCACTAGGTTAAAATCTTGCTCAGTTTCATGGAGGTGTTCTTCCTGTTGTTGCATCTCTGTTTCAGCCACCTTTTCCTTTCCTTTGTGTACCTGTTTTGCTGATGATGAAAGAAAGGCCCCTCCCAAAATATGTGGAGCAAACACTTGCCTACATCCTTTCTGATAAGTATGCACCATGGTACCTAAACCAGTCCTTCCAGACTTACTGCTTTGACCCCGATTACCTTGATTTTCTTTGCCATTGTCCTGTTTCCTGTTAGGTGAAGGAATAGGTGCATGTGAAGTTGTTAATGGAGGTGGGGGTGGATGTAATGATGATGGCATGTTTTGAACATTCTGAGTGGAAGCATGAGTGAAAATGGGGTTGGCAATGAATGTACTCCATGCAATGTTAAGTTCTTTAAGGTGATAAGGAACTATGATCTTTATGAGAGCATGATGAAATAGGCTTTTCATTTGATCTTTGGGTTCTCTCTTTTGGACAATGTAAGCCATTTTCTCCACACTCCTGAAAGGATAGTAGGGTATATTGAGCATTTTAACCCTAGTGAAATGCATGAGTAACCTGATATGGTAGGAGTAGACCCTAGAAAATCTTCCCTCACATGAAAAATACTTCATTATAATCTTCATCATAGGTGCATATTTGTCAAGGAGGTATGAGAAAGGAAAATAGCCCTTTCTTTCATGTCTATATCTAGGTTTGATGTATGGTTCATATAATTGTGCTTCTATTTCACCCTGCTTGAACCATTTTTCCCTAGCTTATGGAATCCCGGTGGCAGCTGATATGGTGGCAGCAGACAATGTGAAGGTTATGCCTGCAAGAGTGACTTGATTATCTTAAATCCCAGTTGTGAAAAGCCTAGTCAACTCACGGTGGTACTGAACTGCTTGGACCTATTCAAAAAACTCAAAGCACCCTAACCATTTAAAGGATGTCACTATCATGGGAGAGGCTAGAAGCTCTTTGAGATCTGTGGACTCAAATATGTGAATATTCCCTCATTTATGTGGTCTTCTATGTTCTAGGTTTCCCTCTCTGTCTGATCCCTCTTCTTCACTGTGTGGTATGTATTCCTCATCAGCGATCGTGTTTTTGAAATGAAACCCTAGGTAGATGGTATGGAAATGCAAGGGTGTAGGGAGGAAAAAGGAAGGGAAGAGTAGATGAGAGTAAATGAGGGTCTGATGGGGCAAGGATAGAAACTTCTGAGGGAGAATATAGGGTGTAGATTAGGTGTTTTTGGAAATGGGAGATTTGCTTGTAAAACTAGGGTTTAGGAGAAAGACTTAGGGTTTGGAGTGAAAGACTAACACCATGTGATTTTCATTCTTCAAGCATGAAGGAAATAACCTTAATGAGAGGGAAATGGCAATATTTACTTGATTTAGGGCTTAGGAGAGATTTTGCAAGCTTGAAAACTGAAGGAGTGTAAAATTGGTCAAGTGCGTAGTGCATGAAGGGGGTGCACAACGCCTTAAGGTAACGCGTAGCAGCTATCAAATGCATAGCAACTAAAGAGAACACACAGTGCCAAGAGGAAATTCGCAGCACCTGCTCTGTTTTCACAATTTTGCCTTAAAATCGCCCAAAACGTAGCTTTGGTTTGCTCAATTAGTGGTAAGAGGTAAATAAAGGGCAAGAAGATATTTATAGGCCTTTGACTTTAATCTTTAGCTCCTCAAACCCCTTTTTCTAATGTATTTTTTTTCCTTTTATCACTTTCACCTTTTAAACTTTGTTTTGATGCTTTTTCTTCTTTATGCTTTTGCAGGTGGACAAATGCTCAACTTAACTTGATTTTTGTAGTATACGTGTGCCTTGCAGGAAGGAGAAATATTCTGATGCAGCTGAGATCCATTATTACATATAGAAACTTAAAATTACACAAGAAATACAATAAATTCAAAAGACTCTGTTTTCACCTCAAAAACGCATTTTTGAGGTGAAAATTACATTAGGTTCCAAAAATAAAAATTTCAGTAGTTGTGACTTTCAAGCCATCATTCTTGATTTATTGATCATCCTCATATCCTTGCTAACCTTTATTTACATTTGAAAATCATTTTCTTGACATTGGTAATGAAACCCTAGACCTAATGAAATCAAACCCTAGGACCTAATGAAATGGACTGCAGATTGTTTATGAACGATGACTGAAGACAATATGAAGGAGGATTAGCAAGTTTTGTCTATGAGGGAGGAGCTAAAGAGAAAACAACCATTAGTGGATCCATATATCATGACCTAATGGAGTGATGAAAAATTTACAGTATGGGAGTCCTGCTATGAAAATGCAAAAGAGAAAATTTTGATCCCTGATGGAAGTATGAAACTACTGACACTAACATTGGCTCCAATGGGGATGGTAGCTCCTTGGAGGTTCCAAGAACACCGTAGACCTAGTAGCCTTATCCATTAGGCAATACGGTCAACAATTTTGAAGACAAAAAACTGACTCAATGCAAACTGAGACTAACTCAATGAAAACTGAGACTGACTCATGACTTTAACTATAAACCAAATCAAAACAACCAAACGCTACACATACCATTCAAGCTTTATAGCCTTCACTTCGGGCCCCAAGCTTCAATGATTGTGTACTTGAAATCTTGCAAGGAAAATGAAAATGGTATATACAATGAAAGTGACATAATTTCAGAGAACCACCTCAAAAGTAGTAATGCTTCAGGAGCCTACCATTCACTGGCCCTCCTGAACAATCTTGACCATCCATCTCCTTGAGAAGAAAAGAATTATGTCCTTTATATGCTGAAAATATATATGGTCCTTTCCATAGATTGTCGAATTTACCATGCTTTCCTTTGTCCTCATTTCGTGCATCCCAGTGCAGCACTACATCCTCTAGCTAAAAACTTTTCTGCTTTCGTTTACAGTCATAAATCTTCTTTATCTCTTCTTGTAGTATAAAAGTGTTTTTGGAAACATCTTCCCTTGTTTGCTGAAGGTGAATCATTTGATTAGTTCTTCGCTAAATGTCATCCTCTTCGCTGCCAGCTTCCTGTAGTAATCTCATAACCAAGACTGTAAGTGACGTAGGAAATAATGTGTCAGTACCATAATCCAACTCAAAAGGTGACATACCTATGAATTTCTTGCTGCTCACTCTATCAGCCCATAAGGCATTGACCATCTTTCGATGCCAATTCTTCTTATTTGCCTCCAACATTTTTTTGATTATATTCACCAAGGACTTATTTGATCACTCGACCAATCCATTGCCCTGCGAGTAGTATGTTGTTGAATGACCCAATGTAATGTTGTACTTGTTGCAAAACTCCACCATCTTCCTAGACATAAATGCTGATGCATTATCTGTTATGATCTTGTGAGGGAAACACTACAACAAAACCAGCGATTAGCGTCCCTTTTTACTTCTTTTTTTGCATCTAGAGCCCATTTTTGGTGCTATTTGCATCCATTTATCAAATATGGTGCAAAACTTGACACAAATTTTGCATCAAGTTTTGCACCAAATCTTACACCAAGTTTAGCACCAGGTATTGCAATAGGTTTTGCACCACGTTTTGCACCAAATTTTATGCCAAGTTTTGTGTCATCCTTTGCACCAGGTTTTGTTCCAGGTTTTGCATCAATTTTGGCATCTATTTTTGTTTGACATACTTTTGCATCCACTTTTTGCACCTACACTTGCATCAACTTTTGCATCGACTTTTGCATCCTTTTTTGCATCCTTTTTTAAATAATTTTTTGCATCCATATTTTCATCCATTTGTGCATCACTTTTGTGCCACGTTTTACATCGAGTTTTGTGTCTAGTTTTGCATATAATTTTGCATCTACTTTTGTTGCATCCACTTTTCCATCTTGTTTGGCATCCATATTTACATCCTCTTTTGCATCTATTATTGTACCCACTATTGCATCTAATATTTTTGTGCCACAATTGGTGCCTAGTTTGGCACCTCCTTTTGCACCCACTTTTGATTATAATTTTGCATCCACGTTTGCATCCTCATTTGCATCTAGGTTTTCATCAACTACTACATCTATTTTTGCATCCCTTTTTGTATCCAATTTTGGACTAGGATTTGCATCAGGTTTTGTGTCTCGTTTTGCATCTACTTTTGCATCGACTTCTATTGCATCCACTTTTGCATACAATTTTGCATCCACTGTTACACCCATTTTAAATTTCACTTTTTGCATCCCTTTTTACATCTTCATTTGCATCATACTTTGATTCTTTTTTTTCATCTATCATTACATCCACTTTTGTTATGCCATAATTTGTACCATGTTTTGCACTCACTATTGTATCCACGTTTGCTTCCAATTTTGCATCCATGTTCACATCCTCTTTTGCATCAAATATTGCATCTATTTTTGCATCCACTTTTGTGTCAGGTTTATGCATTGGGTTTTGCATCTCGTTTTGTATCTACTTTTGCATCTACTTCCATTGTATCCATTTTTTTCATCCAATTTTGTTTTTCCTGTTGCATCAATGTTTGCTTCCACTTTTACATCCATTTTTGCATCTTATTTTGCATATTTTTTGTCTATTGTTACATCCACTTTTGTTGCACCATATCTTGCGCCTACCATTGCAACCACATTTGCTTCCACGTTTGCATCCACATTTGCATCCTCTTTTGTGTTCAAGTTTGCATCAGATATTGTGTATGTTTTTGCATCCCCTATTGTATCCACTTTTGTTTCATCCATTTTTTCATCTACTTTTGTTTCCGTTGTTGCATCCACATTTGTTTCACCACAGTTTGTGCCAAGTTTTACACCTACCATTGGACCCATGTTTGCTTCCACTTTTTCCTTCATGTTTGCATCCAAGTTTGCATTGACAACTGCATCTACTTTTGCATCCACTTTTGTGTTAGGTTTTTCATGTTGTTGTGCATCTACTTATGTTGTATCCACTTTTCATCCAATTTTACTTCTATTGTTGCCCCCATTTCTATGTTCGCTTTTGCATCCCTTTTCCAACACTCATCATATTTTCTGCATTGATGATATTCCTTATGGCATTGACAATTATGAACAATTAATGACAATGTCAATAATATTGACAATGATGAAAATGAAGATGATGGCGATGACATGAATTGTGATTATGATGGTAAAGATGATAGTGGTTACAATGACATTAATGATGATGATGGCAATGATTATGATGATGACGACGCTAATGACCTTGGCGAATCTTCCCAATTTTAGATGTTGTCATTGTCATAATCATAAGCATTATCTTTGGTGTCATCATCATCATTTTCATCTAGGTCATCATCAAAAACAATAATGGCATGAATGATGATGATGATTACAACAATGTTGATAGAAATTACATTAATGATGATGATGGGGATAATAAAAATGAAAATGATTATGATAATGAGAATGAACAATTACTAGTTTCACTACCATCTTCTGGATACATATTACTGTCATACTTTTTAAATTTTCTGTCTCTCTTGAGGTATCTTACTATAATGGTGTTGTCAACACTAGAAAGATATCTTGTTGTAATGGTGGTTCTAATGTTAGCACTAGCAAAGTTTTTGTTAAATTTTGGTTAAAAAAAATCGATTTATGCAATTATTTTGAGAATCTATGTAAAAAAGTAAATAACATCCAATTATTTTGACTGTAGTCCCATTGATTATTATGAATTCACCAGTCTGAAGACCATCTTCTACATACATATTATTATTAAACGTTTTGCATTATATCCCTCTTATATCTTGTTGTAATGGTAGTATTAGCACTAAAAAAATATCTTGTTGTAATGGTGATGTTAGTATTAGCACTAAAAAAATCACTAAATTTTGGTAAAAAAAAGTTTATCATTTATTTATTTTTAATTTGGGAAATTTTTGTCTTTATTTTTTTTGTTTTTAATTCTATTTTTATGCAGTAATATTTTTTTTGGTTGAATTTTGGTAGTAACCAGTTTTTGGTCGAATCATATGTATTAACCATGTTCTTTATGCTACAAGTCTAATTGTTGGGACAAAATTGCTCTTTCAAATAAGTTGCAAAAGCTATTTTACATCCATTGTTGCACCCATGTTTACACGCACTTTTACATCCCTTTTTGCATCCTATTTTTCATCTTCATTTGCTTATTTTTTTGCATCTATCATTACATCTACTTTTGTTGTGACAAAATTTGTTCCATGTTTTGCACATACTGTTGTACCCACGTTTGCTTCCAATTTTGCATCCATCT
>Ga0181471_100242_pt1 | contig 17464 bp, 19 predicted proteins | sample InSIn5gowninarea_FD_119083 | JGI IMG/M metagenome (GOLD analysis project Ga0181471, IMG submission 119083) | Clean room microbial communities from NASA Spacecraft Assembly Facility at Jet Propulsion Laboratory, Pasadena, California, USA -... ...
ATGATTATGTCAATCTTTACACCACTTTATTCAGCACACCACACAAGAAGTCGAACCGCGGGGAATCATATTAGTGGCGTAGGAGCATCTTGTGAGAGTCAGTGATTCTTGTAGTTCTTCCTGTGCACTCCGGTCCACAGTCTCATATTCCCAATAGTTCTCGCCAACTCGCCTTTTGATTTAGTAACAAAGTCCAACACCATCCGACGCCTTGTGCGCCTCTTCATGCTCTTGAGTACGTGAAATCGTCATAGTTTGCATCAAGAATGACCTCTCCCTCGTAGTCCGTGTCGTCAATATGACCTGCATGGTGTGGAAGGTCCCAGCCAACAAGATTATATGGCAAGTTCATCCTTTTAACATTGTGCCAGATAAACGTACTAGCCAACACGTCACCTACAGTCACTATGGGCACCTCGCGCGCACCATCCCTGCTGAAGGTGCTCCGTCCTTGTGCAGAGTGATCCAATGAGCTGTTATAGCGAGGCAGTACGCGCAGTCTGATCGATGTCGACGGTGGCAGTACTGCAGATTCGTTGACGAGTGACGCGTCCATAAGTCGCCACGACTTTGTCGAAAGTTGCGCTCGTATTGTGATAAGTGAGAGTTCCTCGGGTAAGTCGCAATGAATGAAGCTGCCAAGCTTTGCCAGGAAAGGGTGTACGCGAGGTACGGCAGGACGACGAGTTCTTTGTCCTAGGGCAGATCGGAAAAGAGCCTCGTCGAGATCGGGTGAAGTCAAGAGCTGAAGGAACGATTTGCTGACAAGATGGAGCTTCTTCAGAGTAAAGTAGTCGAGATGGCTGCATATCTGGAGCCACAACTTGAGCGGGAGCTGCTCTAGCAGCGAAGGATGATGTATCAATTTTTATATGGCCATAAGGACGATGATGTTTGTTGTGAAAAGTCCCGTGAAGTCAGGGAAGCTGAAACGCGTACATGGTGAGTGCATGACTCAGCAGCGGGGCAAAGTGGATCTATCGGTGTTTCAGCCTTGTTTCGCATTGCTTGCCCGAGATGCAAGAGACAAGGAGCCAAACATAATTGTAACCATGGAAGCAAGATGTATCGTGACATTGTAGGTATCATTTTTGGAGTAATATAGAGGAAAGTCCGGCATTGATGATTTATATGTGGATGAAAAGAAGATACCAAAGGTAATGCTCCCCGGCGAGACTCCTCACAAATATCCGCCAAAGATGATCACAAGCCCAGTCCACCAGTTTACTTACTCAGAGACGTCCATCTTCGAAAGACACGACTAAACTACAGACACATCAGAAGCCACGAAGAAACCGGCACCAGCCAGCGCGGCGACTGGGACCAGTCCCTGAAGAACTTGGTCCAGGGTTCCAGTCGAGTGGGTGATCCTCCATATCAGGATCTGTCACTTCCTCTCCCGACTCCCCGTCCTTCCCCACGGGCCATTCATCCATACCACGTTGTTTGCACATGTATTGATGACGTCTCTGACAATCTGCTCATTGCCCTTATTCTTTCCTGGGAACCGACCAATAGTGAAGCCAGACTGATCGATGTCACTATACTTGATAGCCGACGAGTTGAAATTCCTAGTGGCCCAATGCGTGGTATGGTGAGTTCTATTAGCCAGAGAACGACTAAGAACGCGATAGTTGATGCGTTTATTGGTATCACGACTCGCCACAACGACGGAGTCGACATGCTGGCCTACGACGTGACGAAAATCACTCCAATAGCAACATGCGCCATGCCAAAGGCAGTGACGAGATACCGCGTTGACTCGTATTGGGTGCCGTCTTGAGCGAGTCCACAACGCCATTCCTGGCATTTCGGGTGGGGAGGATGAGATATACCAGGTAGGGCCGGAGCAGCAGTACCGCTGCCGAAGACGAGTGGTGCATCCAAGCGAGTGGGTGGCATGGCTGGGATTGATGGAGAGAGGATAGGAACAGCAGATGTCGAGGATAGATTTCGGCTGGTAGGACGGGTCGGACGGGAGTTGGTGGCATTTTGAGGGGGGCGATCAGTGACTGATCTGGCGTTGCCGACCGGCGGAGGGACTGGGATAGATGACGGAACTATTTGTTGTGTAGTTGTGGAAGTGGTATTGGTGATTGAGGGGCCGTGACCATCCTTATCAAACATTGTAGTATCCTCCTCCTCATCGTCTTCGTCCTCTTCCTCTTGATATTCTTCGTCCTCGTCATCTGCTTCTTCTTCGTCCTCTTCTTCATTTTGTGAATGGTACGAGTTGAGGAGGGCGGCTTGTCGTTGTGGCGTGAGGATATACCGCTGTCCCCCTTCGTGAGCATATAGGTGGGCGTCATCACCATATGGGCTTCTTAGGCATCACGAATATGCTTCGTTGGAGGAGATGCAACTACCTCATCATAGCACGCGACACCAGCTAGGGACTACAGAACCACATTTGCTAGTTTTGTGCTCCGTCATAACATAATTTCATAAATCATAGCTCGTGCTCGGAAGGCAAATCACCCTGATCAGTCCAGCTACAGCTCTTTCTTCCTCTCCAGCTCAATCAGCTCATCAACAACCAACCTCGCCACATCCATGCCCATCAAACTCGACGTTTCCATCGTGCTGATAAGCTGCTCAATCCCACTCGTATACCACACGCCTCTACCTGGTGTCCCAATCTCGTCCCCAACTAGTCGAATATCATCAAAACCCCCCGTCACAGGTGGCAGGTAAGGATATGATTGCCAAAGCTTTTCGTGATGCCATGATACGGCTTCTGGAAGTTCTTCTGTGGTATTGAGTGCAGTGGTAGAGGCGATGTTGATAAAGCTAAGGAGTTGCTGATGAGATATCGGCGCGGACGAGAAGATTTTGTAGACACGCTCGCGAGCTCGGGTGGCTGGATTGATTGCGGTGCGGACTTGTGAGATGCTGAAAATGGAGTCGGGTTCTAGACCGGTGTTACGCTTGTGGTTGGCATGCTCGTCGGCTGGTGGCAGGGTGGTGAGAACCATATCTGGGATTCGAGCTGTTACAGGAAGCTTGAAGTAGGTCGGCGACAAGGTATATGGTGTGCTGAATAAAGTGGTGTAAAGATTGACATAATCATGCTTTGCTGGAGAGTTCGTCAAGGCTGGTGTGAACTGAATATTGGTTTGGTGATATGGTGCCGCGAGTATCACAGCATCAAATTCGTCGACTGATTCTCCTTCAAGCATCTGTGACTTCCATCTTAACCCATGTCTTCCTTCTGATGTCTTGTTGATGCTTATGACAGTTGTGTTCAGTAGGACGCCAGCACCACTCGCCATGATCATCTCAGCAAACATCTGCCAGTTCCCACCTTTCACAGCCATCGCGCCGTTAGTCGCCATGCACACCATGGCCTCGACACCATGTATGTTTGCCAGATCCTGAGCATAATTGACTCGGGTACTGGCTTGAATGAGCTCTTGTGCGAATAGTCCCGTCACACCAGCTTTCTTCAAGTGTTCTGCCCCGGTGACACCAACCACACTTGCCAGATCCACAGCGCTCACCGCATCGGTGAGTGAGCGAAACGGAAAGATAGGGTCTTTGTACATCTGCAAAAATCGCCGAACAGTCTCCTGCACCGCATTCCGTGTACGATACGGCTCCATGAGACCATATCGATAGAACAGCTTTGCAGTATTCCACCATGATTTCCAACGCCCAGCTACTAAGTCCTGTGTGTAGACGAATTCTTTTCCATTCCAGATGCCCAGAACTTGTCTGCCGTCATCGCCATCTTCGTCGTCGTCTGTGGTGCTTAGGTTGAAGGTGTTAATGGCATGAACGAGGTTATGATTGACTGAGACAAAGATGGAGGCGCCGAGTTCGACGGGCTGTGAGATGTTGCCGAAGACTGGGACAGTAGCGCTACGACCACCGATGTGTTCGCTTCGCTCGAAGATGGTGATGTTCAGTGGTGGAAGGGAGGAGGAGGTATGGTTGGCAAGATATTGCGAAAGGTAATATGCTGCTGATGAGCCTGCTGATCCAGCACCTATGTAGAAGTTAGCGTTGTCTAGGCGCTCGACGCCATAGCTCGATAGCATTACCTATAATAGCTATCTTATTAGGCTGATGTAGAGTCTTAGGCGCTACAAGCGGTACTTGTTCAGGAGCTGGCACATCATGAGCAAGAGCCGTGGCAAGAAGTAGCAATAAAGTCGAGGGCAGTCGAGCGAGGATCATTGTGATGATGCTGCTGCTCTTGTTGTTGTGGTCGAGAAGAGATGAAGTGGTCAAGATCGGGACTCAAAGTGGAGACAAATAAGCGGAAAGGTAAGCACAGCACGTGACTGTAAGCAAAAAGTGGTATTAATGTACTGATGTGCTCGCTAGTCCTCCACAAACACGTCAATCTTCGCACTCTGCACATGGTTAGCCCATCCAGGATACCTCGCCCAAATCGTGAGCTCAACACATTCTCCCTGCTTCAAGTCCCTCACCCACTTCCTTTCCTCCTCATCCTCAGCGTCCCATCTCCATGTAACAATATGCGTCTTCTCTTGTCGTGAAGCATGTAGATTCACTTGCACCAATCTCGGCCGCCACAGCTCCATCTCCTCTCTGCTCAGATCACACGTAAAAGTCATTCTTCGTCTCGGTACACCGTTTCCACCTCCAGCTTCTTCTGCAATTGGTTGTTGTGAAGCAGAAGGCTGTATGACCCGTGCCTCAAACCAAGTATGACTTCCTTCGTATGTGCCATGCCATTGCGGGAAGGAAGACCAGCCTTGATCTCGTGCAGATATGGTGAATGTTATCTGCTTGACTGGTCCTGGTGATTCGTCCGACCTACTTCTGTGTTTGGGTGACAACGGCGAACTTTCAGGTGCATCCTCGGCAAGGTCGTCAAAGGTCAACGAAGTGCCGGGATACGGTGGTGAATTGGATGTAGCACCTCCTGATGCCCAAAGAATAGGCCAGCTTCGTAGATATGCCGTCCCAGCTGAAGGTTCTGCAATCACCAACCTCTCATCACGTGACGCTTCCTCGCATACCCAATATTCAGCAGCTTTAATAACTTCGAGTGCCAGTTCCGCTGGCAAGTAGTTGCAGAGGACTTCGATGACTTTGGTAATGTCCTTTGGTGTGCGTGGGTAGTAGGAGCTTTGAGGATTTGAAGCTGGAGATGGTCGTCGATGGACTGGCATGTGTGGTGCTTGATTTGGTTGAGATGGTCGTGATGGCTGTCGTTGTTTCCAGAATAACCTCATTGTGTAATATGCAAGACCTCCGATAGCTGCTACAAGAAGGGGCAGTGCCATTTTGTGTCACTGGGGACAGCCTCGGGATGATGTTACTTTGTTTCACAAGAAGGTTGGCGAGATTGCAATGCAATAGTGACAGCACGAGTTTTTTCTTCGATGCGAGGTGTAGACGATCTGTTAACCTTTTATCTTTTCGTTTGATATGTACATAATTTCATATTTGCTCGTTTGCTACCTAGGTATGTGATTGCCATGTTGTCTTGGATATTTCGGTTACGTCACAATTCCGCCCCTTTTTAAACTTGAAACAAGAGTGCTGAAACACATACTCATGTATGAACATATCGGTCTGTAGCAAGATACATTGTCTAGCTGCAGCTGATGAACGCGTTTTCGATACTCTACTTGGGGTATAACCTGCCTTTAGTACCTGGATTCGTTGCGTCGTCCTCTGTTTTCACCACCTCTTTATACCTCATCAACTCGTTTCTGGCGCCCTCTTCAATTGTGTCTCCAGCGCTTTGACCGCCTCCTGTAACAGGACTTGGACCTTATCACTAAATTCCGTGATCTGTTCCTCCTGTATTTTCTGCCTTTTCTCTGTCCGCTCCACTTGTGCTTCTGCTCTTCGCTTCTTTCGTTCCTCGAGTTCAGCCTTGCGGCGAATCTTGGAGGCTGTATATTCGATAGAGTGGCCAAGTAATGGTCCCTTCCCGGGCGCACCCATAGTTGATTCCTGCTCTGCGAATTCGACAGGTGGTGCAGTAAAGAACAATACTCTCCCCGCGTTATCACACCTAAACTGATGTCGAATATCGGGTGGTATACTGGCGTTGGCGGCATCGTTCAACGACCATACCTCAATTGGTTGTGGTGCTTTGTAGTTTGTGATACCAGATGTATACGGTGCGTAAGGTTGTATCGTGCTTGAGTGTGTGTTTGATGATGATGTTGTATTGGTGTAGCGATTGTTGTTGTTGTTAAAATTGGTGTTGCTTAGGCTGATCGCGAGAGAAGTTCTGGGGTGGAGGCTAGTATTGAGTTGAGAACTTGCATAGGATGATTGAGGTGTTTGTGCAGTAGTATTGTAGCTTGGACCACGGACCGGGGCTATTGGTCGGCTGGAGGTGCTTTGTGGGACAGGTGATGCAGAAGCATGCGAAATATTTTGTGAAGGAACCTGTAACGATTGCAAAGGTTGCGGTGTGGATGTGTTAGGTGTCTGTCGTGCTGGGGTTGACGTTGAGAACCCCGAAGCTTGATTGCGAAACTGCTGGAGTGGTTGGCTTATGGTTGTGGACATCTGTCTTGTTGGTTGAGGTGGCGGTGGGACTGGCTGCGGAGGTGGGCTGGGCGTAGGTAGAGGAGGTGGTGAGTCCTGAGGGTTTTGTTAGTCTGACTTGGGGAAACCGCCTAATAATATGCTTACTCTTGCGTCTCTTGGCCGGCGATGTACTGCACCAATCTTCGGTGGTGCGTTGTCTGCTCCCCACTCTGGCTTCGGTAACTCATCTGTCTCTTTCAAGTCATCCTTCAATAGATATGCGATGGGACTAGGCAGCTTCTTCATCTTTTTGGGCTCAGCATACAGTTCCATCTCATAGTCCTTATCCCTCACTTCGTCAGGTAAACAACTAGCCCATGTCTTGATTTTGTTGAATGTTAGTTTCTCCTCGTTGTATCGTGATTCACAGACATAGATCTCCTTGTTGTTGGGATAACCTCGCGGTCGACCTTTGTGCCATCTAGTGATGAACATGACGAAGCAACGATTGATGACTTCTTCGATTGAGTGATCTCTGTATTGCCCAGTCTTGACAACCTCATTCTCGTAGAAGTGCTTATCGAATCTATGTACTGTTTGCTCCGGCCTGTAATACCAGCATACATTTACGTATTGGTTGCCTGAAACGTCCTTCCAAGTGCGGTAGATCTGTGTCACAATAGGCTTGGTAAGATCGTTGGCATTCTGAATGTGTACCCAGTCTCCAACTTTGTATATGTCACCATTATGTGATATGCCATTGGGAAGAGGGATACGACCGTCTTCCATCGCAAACTCAGAATCAGGTTTTGACATTTCTTCGGTGACAAGTCTGCGAGCTTCTTTCTGCAAGTCCACAGCATCCTTATATATCTGACTATCGTCTTCGTTGAAGCGTTTCGCATTTTCAAACATGAGGTCGACATCTTGCATAAACTGCTCAACCGAGGTGTACTTTTTTCTCTTGAACTTTCTCTTGATAATGTCGACAGCCATAGGGTTCTGCACTTCCATGTAGTATCCCGGCATCGTGATCTTGTCTGGTAAGCGATCGAATGGTAAGATCTTATACTCTCCAGCTGCATTCTTTGATCGTCTCATAGCTTTCAATATGTTTTTGATCCTCGCTTCGGTCGGCGTGTCCACCCGTGGCGGCCTGCCTCTTTTTTTTCGTGCATCCATATCTGCTCCTGGCTCTCCCTCTTCCTTCTCTGATTTTCGTGGCCTACCACGAGCTCTTTTCTTTTCGCCTTCCTCTTCTGACTCGGATTCGGATGATTCCACCTCCTCAGCACCTTCATCTGGTAGTACATCGTCTGCATGAGGTATTTCGCCCAAGTAAGGAAACACTGCCCTGTCCGATGTGATGAGCCCAGCATCAATCATCTTCTTCAGTTGAGCTTCAACCAGAGCTTTGACAGTAAGCGCATCTTGATACGCGCCAGATTCTGGTCTGTTGTATACTTGTGCATTGTGACAAATCAACGCCCAGTCGCGTACAAAGTCTTCGAATGTTGGATAGTTTTTGGCGCTAAGCTTTTGTTTGATGTTGCTCATAGCTTGAGGCTCTTTGATGACTTCGTAGTAATCTGGCACATAACGCTTGTTGACGCGTTTGTGGAACAGCTTCGATGGATCATGCCCTTCAGGAGTGCGGTAGTCGTAGATATAGTTAAGGACGTCGTGCATCCCACGGTATTGCTCATCTGAGATTGTTTCTTGCTTCGGTTCTGTTGCGTTATTCTCAACTTCGGTAGTGGGTAGTGGCGTTTCACCCTTGACTTCTCCTGCCGGCGTTGCCATAGCTGAGAATCTGCGAAAGGCAGATAATGTACTACGACTTCCGGCGCAAACACGCGTGAACGATGAAACAAACCCGCGACAAGACGAGTAATTCTGAAACTCCCAGGGTCCAAGCATTACGGATCCAGCTCCGGCGTCTTTATCGTCCCTTCCTCTTGTCGTCACTTCCTTCCTTCTTTTCCTACGCAATACGATATCCTTAACATTTTTATTCTGTCTGCTCCTTGCACGTTATCGTGCCTTTCCAAAAATCAGCCTAAATCAAGACAAGTTTTACTCATCTTCCATCAAGAGCATCATGAGACTTCGAGTTCGAGGCCCCAATGGCGTCGCCAACATCTCATTACCAGATACAGCAACAGTCGCCGACCTAAAGCAAGAAATTACTTCAAAGACTGACCTGCCAGCTTTCGATCTCAAAGCAGGTTTTCCTCCAAAAGACCTCAACCTAGATCAGTTCGACGATGAGCTCAAACTGGCAGATACTGGACTCAAGCTTGATGGCGAACAGCTAATAGCCACACCTCACGACATTGCCGGACCTCTCAAGCACGCTGGATCGAGTACTTCCAATTTGCCAACAAGTATACCACCCTCCTACCAAGCCTCGACGGCGCAAATGTCCTCCAGCAGCGCCTCCCAACCCCCACTGTCACTGGCTCGCAAGTCGAGCAACGACGTTTCGGATGATCCTCCAGAGGTGCCGTTTCCCCTGCTCAATGGCACTTTGTGTCTCAGAATAATGCCTGACGATAACAGCTGCATGTTTAGAGCATTCTCCTCGGCGGCTCTGGGAGGAGACATCGATTCGATGCATGAGCTTCGCTCACTTGTTGCAAGCATAATACAATCCCAGCCAGATACCTACAGCGAGGCAGTTCTGGAGAAGAAGCCAGATGCTTATTGTGCCTGGATAAAACGAGAAGATGCTTGGGGAGGCGGTATAGAGCTCAGTATACTTTCACAACAATTCGACCTTGAGATCTGCAGCATAAATGTACAAGATCTGAGGGTAGACCGATTCAATGAGACAGCAGCACGCCGAATCATACTGGTCTACAGTGGCATACACTACGACGTGGTGGCGCTGAGTCCAAGTGAGGAACCTCACACACACTCCGATCTACCTCCGGACTTCGACACAAAGGTATTTGACACAGGGAAAGACGAAATATTGGCGGGTGCTGTAGAGCTGTGTGGGATATTGCAGGGAAAACACTACTACACAGACACTGCAGGGTTTGCTATCAAGTGTAATCAATGTGGGTGGAGAGGTAAGGGCGAGAAAGAGGCAACCGTTCATGCATCCAATACCGGCCACATGGATTTCGGAGAGTCGTAAGTATATCTTCCGAAGTATAGTATTAATGAATGCATGATCAAGCCAGTATAACGAGGCACGAACAAAGGCTAACACCGCAGAGATGAATGTGAATCTGATGTGTTATATTATATTCCCCTGTGGTGTCAAGCTTTCCACTTGCTCGGCCAAATACCGCTATCATAGCCATTCTGCAATGGGTGACCTGAAAGATAGCTAAAGCTGCACGTATCTCGTCTGTCTTTTTGCAGAATCAGCTGGAGATAACAGTGTGTCACTACCTTTCAAAACACTATTGGGCATAGTGATTGCATTCATTGGAAGTCGAAGGGAGTGACATTTGAAGACATTGTAACCAGCAAAGAGAAACTAAGCCATTGATAAATGAGAGTTCGCCTATTGGAGAATCAGATGTGACGCGGAAGGCGTGTTTGTCGATATCTCTCTGCCAATGGGATTTGTAGTGATTACCAGGTACTGTATGAGATTATATCTTCCCTCGTCTGCGTCTCATGGTGAGGTATCGCGTTCAGAAATTGAGATATAAGGTGGCTTAGCGTTGCGATACGCACAAGATAATGGCTAAGTCAAATACTTGTCAGGATCTAGGATCTTGTTTGTGACAAGTCTGAAACAACCTCAAGCATGAGTATACCCGTTGAACCCTTGCCCTACTTAAAATCTGAAACACTTAGAATTAGTATCCTTATTTCTCGCCGCAGTGGCTCGTCGGCGCTGCATTGCGCATTGCGAAGAGGAATCCATTACAAGGAAGTAGAAGTACGAAATGGGACAAGGTCAGTCGTATGGAGGCGGCGGAGGAGGAAGAGCAGGCCAAGCACAGTCCGGCAACGAACCAAAGAAGAGTTACTACGAGCTTCTAGAGGTCGATCGAACAGCAACAGATGACGAGTAAGATTTGCCCTGCATTCAACCCACGTCGTCTTCCACCCGGTGCAGCACAAGACCTGCATCACTAACGCCACATTCTCCCAGAATAAAAAAAGCCTACCGCCGCAAAGCCCTCCTCCTCCACCCCGATCGCAACTACGGCAACACAGAAGCCACCACCGCTCTCTTCGCCCAAGTTCTCGCTGCCTACGAAGTCCTCTCGGACCCGCAAGAACGTGCCTGGTACGACTCCCACGAAGACGCCATTCTATCTGGTTTCGACCCTGCCAACGCCGATCCCGAAGACGACGAATACGAGCGCAATGTAGGACTAACTAGCGCAGACGAGATTGTGCGGATGATGGGGCGGTTTGGGCGAGGGAATGTCGAGTTCACAGACTCGCCGAGCGGGTTCTTTGGGTATTTGCGAGAGGTGTTTGAGCGGTTGGCGAAGGAGGAAGATGTTGCGGCAAGGAGGGAAGGAGTGGATGGCGTGGAGTACCCTGATTTCGGACATAAAGCGGATGTGCACGATGATGTTGTCAAGAGCTTTTATGGGATATGGATGGGTTTCAGCACGCGGAAGACCTTCGCTTGGAGGGATAAGTATAGGACGTCTGAGGCGCCGGATCGGAGGACGAGGCGGTATATCGAGAAAGAGAACCAGTTGGCGCGGAATGAGGGGGTTCGGGAGTTCAATGATGCTGTGAGGAACCTGGTTGCCTTTGTGAGGAAGCGTGATCCGCGGTTCAAGGCGAATACACAATCTGAGGAGGAGCGCGAGAAGACGCTCAGGGAAGCGACAGCCGCAAGGGCCGCCAAACAAAGGGCGGAGAATGAGCGGAAAATCGCAGGAGAGGTATTGCCGGAGTGGGCGAAACACAGAGAGCCAGACGAGGTGTTAGAGGAGAGTGGAGATGAGAGTGAGGAGGAGCAATGGGAGTGTGTCGCTTGTCGAAAGACATTTAAAAGTGAGAAGCAGTGGGAGGCGCATGAGAAGAGCAATAAACATAAAAAAGCAGTGCAAGCATTACGGAAGAAAATGATGAAGGATGGTGTCTCCTTGGATCTCGACGACGAGGCGTCCGAAGAAGGAGAAGACACTTTGCCAGAGGAATCATATCCGATCATTGAAGATTCTAAAGTGGTTATTAGTGATGCTAATGGTGCGGCGAAGACACAACATGATGAAGACGACTACCTAGAGGACGTAGTGGGCAATTTGAACATAGACGGGTATGATCAAGCAAAACCTGATATCGAAGAAGACGCAAACGACCATACAACTTCCAACATGGCTGCTACAGATAAGAAACCAGGATCCATAGCAGACTCGGCCAGTACATCTGCCGACGAAGGCAGTGACGACGAAGACGACAGCGACGAAGCCGAACCCAAGCCGAAAGCTACTGTTTCATCCAAGCCAGCCTCAACCAATACAGCCGCAACATCAACGCCAAAACCCAAGCTAGGCAAAGCAGCCCAGAAACGCGCCAAAAAAGCCGCACAAGCAGCAGTAGCAGAGGAGAATGACTCATCACATACCTGCGCTTCATGCAATGCTGGATTCCCAAGCAAGACGAGGCTGTTTCAGCATTTGAAGGACTTTGGGCATGCTTCGCCTGTCCCTGGTGGTGGAGGAGGTGGAAAGAAGGCGAAGGGTAAGAAGCGATGAGTCGTCGTTATAGGGGAAATTGTGCGAGGATGGAGCAGTATTTGACGATTGAGAAGCTGTGAGAGGCTGAAGCAATATCTGACGACTTTGATGATGAGATGAATTATGAGGTGAAAATAAATATAGAAGTGTATTATTATTTGTATAGATAGGTGAACACTTCGCTTGTAGTTCTTGGGCTTGCAGGTGATGAAGCATCCCTGATCTCAAGAATAGATATCATTCTGCTTTGAGTTGGATTGCTCGTCTGGATTCCCGACATGCTTTGGCGAAGCTGCTGTAAAGGTGGAATCGAGTAGAGTCCTAGTGTAACGAATTATGTGCTGAAATCGAATAGTATGTCCCACCATTTTACCGGAAGCGACCAAGGACGCCACCGAATCGTCGCAGGAACAAAATATATGAAGCGGCGCCAAAGGCAGCCCCTCCCAAATGTGCCGAATGTCCAACCACGGAGTTAGGATCATCCAGATAATACGAATCATAGTAAACATATCCACCAAGAAGTACAAAAAGCGGGACTGGTATGAAACCGAACAACAACATCGGTGCTGTTGGTAGCATCAGAGCAGCAGCAGCTCCAGTGCCCATCACAGCGCCAGAAGCGCCAAGACCGTAACTTTGGCGTGCGCGCTTTCCCCTTGCCTGGTGATACAGAAAGCCGATGTTGCCAGCTATGGCCGAACCAAAAAATATTGTTGCAAAAACGACTGGCGATAGGCCGACGGAGAGTAGGACGGATCCAAATGCATAAAGTGAGAACATATTTCCAGCTAGATGACCTAGATTTTGATGACTGTAGGCGGAAGTGAGCAATGTCCAATATCTACCCTTATGGATGTGATCCCAAGAGCAGAGGAAGTTTTGGTTCAGAAAGTGTATGGGCTTCAGTCTGGAGCTGTTGGGTGACATTGCGCCGCTAAGGATGTCGGCCATAGAGCCTCGTGATAGGTTCTGGGCATATTGCCAGCCACAGAAGACGGCGACATTGGCGCCAATGGTTGTCCATAGGATTGCTTTGCCTGTGCGGATGTTGTTGAAGTATCGATCCACGCCAGATTGGTAGAAGCGCTTCCCGAAAGGACTTTGTCTGGAATAGACAGGACGAGACATCGTGGAAGGAGACAGTTGGAGTGGTTTCTGACCTCGCAAGGATCGTAGAAACAAGGACATTCTCTCGCCTTCTCCTGTCACACCGGCAATACACTAGGCTTCTTAGCTCCGTACAAATCTTAACAGTGGAAGAAGACGAGGAAGGGCGAGTTAATCTGAAACACTTCAGAGTAGCCAAATTTAACCCTAAGGAAGATGAAACATCACTCATCCACCTTCATCGTTTGCAAATAGCAAGACATTCTGCACATTCTACCACAAACGTCCATTGTCGTCTCTCATCCAGTGCCAAACAAACACTCGAGCTACACGATCATCACTAAAATATAAACACAAGCTACGACTACCACCACTTCACAATCAGAATCCTCCACTTGAAACCCCGCTATCTGAACAAGTCACGTCAATCGAAATACGACCCGCGAACCGAAGCGCCAAAACACTCTGCTTCACTGCTCTACACTGCCCTTGCGTGCCCACTGTCGATTGCAACAAGAAGACAAGCTTGAATAGTCTGCTGACCACGTGTGGCTTTCTCATCAGCCACAAAACCATTACCACAAATCAGAGAACGAATCCGACACACCACACATCTGCCTTTCCCCTACACACACAATGTCTTCTGAGCTAGCTTCACAACTGGCTGCAACAAAGTTGAGGTCGGTAGCTGCAAGATCGATTGCTTGAGAGTGGAGCTGACCACAATAGTGATGGTGCTGAGACGCAAGATTGGAAAGCAGGACTTAAGGCACCACCAAAGGATACCAGAGTACAGACCGAGGTACTTTAGCCGGACAGCTCAACTCCCAAAGAATTAGTGATTGACACCGTGTCTCTAGGATGTAACAAACACAAAGGGCTTGGAGTTTGAGGATTTCTTAATTGGTAGAGACCTGATGATGGGCATATTCGAGGCTGGATTCGAGAAGCCGTCGCCCATTCAAGAAGCCGCCATTCCAGTAGCGCTGACAGGTCGAGACATTTTGGCAAGAGCAAAGAACGGCACAGGAAAGACAGCCGCCTTCACAATTCCTACACTGGAAAAGATCAACCCGAAGCTCAACGCTATCCAAGCAATGATCTTGGTCCCCACTCGTGAGCTTGCTCTCCAGACTTCACAAGTTTGCCGCACGTTAGGCAAGCATCTCAATCTACAGATTGTTGTTTCTACGGGAGGCACAAACCTACGAGATGACATTCTTCGTATGGAACAGACAGTACACGTTGTTGTTGGTACACCTGGCAGAATACTCGACCTTGCTGGCAAAGGGATCTGCGACCTCTCACAATGTACAACCTTCGTCATGGACGAAGCCGACAAACTCCTTTCTCCAGAATTTACACCTGTCATTGAGCAGCTCCTGGGCTTCTGTGCACCCGAGCGCCAGGTCATGCTCTTCAGTGCTACCTTCCCCATGATTGTCAAAGAATTCAAGGTATGGTATCTAGCATCTCTGACCGAAAACATATGACTAACCATTGTACAGGACAAGAACATGACTTCACCCTATGAAATCAACCTTATGGAAGAACTCACACTCCGCGGTATCACACAATACTACGCTTTCGTCCGCGAGGATCAGAAAGTCCATTGTCTCAACACTCTCTTCAGCAAACTCCAGATCAACCAGTCTATCATTTTCTGCAATTCGACGACTCGTGTCGAACTGCTTGCAAAGAAGATTACTGAACTCGGTTATTCATGCTACTACTCCCACGCGAAGATGCTTCAAGGAGCCCGCAACCGTGTCTTCCACGACTTCAGGAACGGTGTGTGCCGTAACTTGGTTTGCTCCGACTTGTTGACTAGAGGTATTGATATTCAGGCTGTCAACGTTGTCGTCAACTTTGACTTCCCGAAGAATGCAGAGACCTATCTGCACAGAATTGGTCGTTCAGGCAGATATGGTCACCTTGGTATTGCCATCAACCTTATCACATGGGAGGACCGTTTCAACCTTTACAAGATCGAGCAAGAGCTTGGTTGTGAGATTTCAGCAATTCCTGCAACCATCAACAAAGACCTCTACGTTAACGAGTCACCTGAGTCTATTCCTCGTCCCAACCCAAGCACTCAGGTCCAACAAGCAACTCGTGGACCTGCTCCGCAAGAAGCATTGCCTTACCAGCAACAGAATGGTCAAAATGGTCAGAATGGTCAGCCCCGCGGACCACCGAGACAGCCAGCTCCACCAGGACGCGGACGTGGAGGCGGCCAATATCAAGGACAATATTCAGGACAACGAGGCGGTTATGGACGTGGTCAGGGACAACCGCAGCAGTACAATTGAGCATGGCCCCAAGATCCGGGTCCTGTTTCATCTGCATGATCTCTCTTTCTTTCATTCATGGCGTTTCTGGTGTTATATTTTCTCTGGTACTGCTAACGGCATATGATGGGACATGGACGACTTTCGACGATACCCGTTGACTCAAGGCATGTCTGGTATGACTCGACTAGGCTGGAGAGACTGACGTATAGTCTCTGATTTCTTCTTTTCTTTGGACACGATCCAACAATCTCTCATATCCGCTTTATCATTCACATCTGCTTGGCTTCGACCTCTGCCAAACGAAACCTATCGCCTCGATACTTGAGGCAATCCTAGCCTCCTTTTTAACGACGGAGGATGTCTGCACGACGATACCATCCTCCTGACTACAACATCACCCACTCCCTGTTTCCCTTTCGCCAACGGAGCTCATTCAAGTGCCAGAACTGGCCGTTTACTTTGGAGTAAGAACACATGAACTTTGCTAAATTTAGCAACGCCTGCTATCTATGTTGTACACTGTGTACAGACCAGCGGCGCTTTCCCGATATCACGCAATATACTACACGACCACCTTCACGTCTACATAACCGCTTTACCACTTCCCCAACCACTATCCCGACCACATTCCGACAATCACACTTCAAATGTTGATCACCCACCAACCAGGACCAGATCAGTTCAAGTATTGTTCGTGATCGTTGAATTTGTCTGCAGCTCTTCGACAACGATTATGCTTGATAGGAGAAAATATACCAAAAAACCTTGAGGAGAACCTTTGTGGAATGCTTTTAGTTATTGGCTTTAGAGCTGGGTTAGCTAGATTCTGCAATGCAATGACAATTGTCTCCTCGAATCTGTATGCTCCAATGAAATGTGACTGTGCTTGTGATTACCCTTCTCGAAATTGCCCATATTGACCGGTAGTCAGTAGGAACTGTGTGTCACACAGTATTCCAGCATGTGTATCATGTCATCATATACAATTGCAACGCTATTATCTCTACATACGTCCCTGAAAGTTGAGGAAACTGGCCGAGATCTTGGTCGCTGCTTGCACGACATCATGATCGACTCGACATATACTTTACAAAACACTTCTATAGCACATACGGCCATAGATTGTGGAGAACAAGGCATCCCGTTCGCTCTGCCCTATTTAAGCCACAAATCGACTGCGTAGTAGTATGGTGGGTGACCACATGCGAATTTCAGTTGCTGTATGTTTTGTGTTTTGTTTTGCTCTATCTGTTGTGTAGCCCCCACTTTTGCGAGCTTGGTGTTTCAGAAATGATCTGCCGTTTCATGTGCCGAATTGGGAAGGTTACCCCACCTCTTGCCATTGAAACACGGCGTCATACTGGACGAGCTCCGTATATGTGTGACTTGCAATGCCACCTCTCCCAAAACTCCTAACATCATCCTACCTCTCCTCTGTCCGTGCATACCCAGGCCTGCCAAGAAACACATGGTACTTCATCGCCAGCGTCACGTTGAGCACGCTCAATCGTCCAGAAGAGATTGGATCACTGCTTAGCTACGCGCTTGAGAAGGGCGTTGGACCACAAGATGACGGGCCGATGCAGGACGAGAAGGAGAAGGTGCTGGTAGCGAGGAGGATGAGAGAGGCGTTGGTTAAGAGTATCGCTATCGTTGGACTGCCTAAGGTATATCTCCATCCCTATCTGCATATCGTCTACGTGCTTTTCCGCGATAGTTGCAATGTTCGTACTCTTCCGTGCTGATGTGACCCATGATTAGACAATCAACGCCCTCACCTCCCTGCGCGCCTCCACCCCACCATCTCTTCTCGACCCGCCCGCCTCCCTCACCCACCCCTCCCCGACCCTTCGAACCCTCGACCTACACAGCGCCCCTCTCTCAGCCACCCTCCACCGCGGCACACACCTCTGGTCGCGCATC
>Ga0181471_100201_pt2 | contig 17462 bp, 18 predicted proteins | sample InSIn5gowninarea_FD_119083 | JGI IMG/M metagenome (GOLD analysis project Ga0181471, IMG submission 119083) | Clean room microbial communities from NASA Spacecraft Assembly Facility at Jet Propulsion Laboratory, Pasadena, California, USA -... ...
CCTCTTGGTCAGCAGATTTGCTTCAACGCTGACCGTGATTTTCTGCATGTCTTCCATTGTGGCCGACTCTCTCTCTCTCTCAGTTGATAAGCCATGTCAGCATCAAAACCATCCGGAAACTTCATCATGGATAGTCCCACGGGTGGCCTTAGATGATCAGGAATTTCATTATAAACAGCATTGAATTTAATGCAGTAGTCTTGGACCGACTCACCAGCGTTTCGTTTGATTTGTTCATATTCAGCCAGAATTTGAAGAGGATTCTTTTTCACTTCCCAGTGGTCTAAAAATTTTCTTTGCAGGTCGGCCAAGGTAGTGATACGTGCAGCCGGCAAACCTCTGAACCATTTCCTAACTTCACCTAGAAATGTCTGTATAAAGAGTCTCATTGTCACATTCTCTGCATCGATCTCGTGAAGGTCATAGAAATCTGCCATTCTGTCCACATGTTGCTGAGCGGTAATGTTGTTGGGAGCGCCATCAAACAAAGGGATTTTGATTTGATAATCTACGGGCATATCATCTGAAACTTGAGGCAGCACAAGAGGTGCAAAACGGGCAGCCATCACTCTTGGTGGGTTTGGTCTTGGAGGTGTTGGAGGAGTGTGTGCAGTTTGTAGGGAATCAACAATTTGAGTTTGAAGCGGTGTCGCAATATAATTATCAATTGACCGGTTAGCCCTTTCAGTTTCTAGGTCTACAAGAAACTGTGGATTGGGGACAGTAGAGTCAACAACCCTTTCGGATTTGGTCTCGAACAACGATATTTCAAACCGCTCATCAAAATCAAGCTCTTCAAGATACTCAAAAATGTCAGGACATGAATGGGATTTGAACACGGGAGTTATAGAGCTCTCTTGATGAAGAAGTCTTGGAATCAAATTGGGGTTTTTGTAGATATGAGGAGGATCTGGATCTGGATTAGCTCTGGTATATCTTCTTGAAGCCAGCGTGCTATTTTCAAAAAATCAAAAGGACATGAACAACTTACTCAGCCTATCAAATCCTAAACTTGTTATCCAGAAGCTTAGAATTATCAGAAGCATGGATTGCTTGTAGGTTAAGCCTGCCATTTACGCAACGAAGAAGACTAACAAACAAAGAATTTCGTTCCCCAGCGGAGTCGCCACTATGTTAGGGCCTAAATCTGCCTTAGGCTGAAGGAAGGAAAAATTCAGGGTAACCACAAACCACGCTCAACCTCGTAGCTAGCCCTACGAGGATAGGAGAGGGCTCTCTCCGGGTCACGCTCAGTGAAAAATAAACGAATAGGGTCTGAGAGTGACTTAAAATGGATACTGATTTTAGGCTAGGTAAATAAATATGAAAGAGGTATTTTGATGAATGACTAAGTTTTCTGGGATGTATGGGACCAAGGAACAGCATGAGCAGAGAATTTAACTCAAAGATGCAGATTATTTCATGAGGCAAGACAGGCAGAAAGTCTAGCAATTAGATTTTAAATAATATGAAGTGGAGAGATTGTTTAAGAGGGCAAAAAGGGCATAAATACATGAATCCTTTTCAATAGAAGAAAACATAGAACGTGAAAACTTTCCCAAGGCAGAGCAGTAAACTGAATTCTACCTTTTCTTACTTAGAAGCTTTCACTAGAAACGAATATGAATGAACTGTGAAACATAAAGAAATACATATGAAACAGAAAGAAAATACATTTTTTAAACTCACGCCACAGGAATCTCATGAACCAGAGCTGCAACCTTTCATTAATTCTCTGTCAAAATGTACAGTGAGTAACTGAGTTTCTCTCCCACCGTTTCCCAGAAATTCCCACCAACTCTTTTCAAATGGTTTTTCATACAATAAATAAGCTTCACTATCAGAAATTGGATCGACCCAAAATTGGGGAGTTTTTTGAAATCATTACAAACTAGGAATGAAAATCCAACCATTAGTGACAGCTGCAGCGTTACAAAAAAAAAACAAAATGTAGTGTAGATTTTTTTTGGTGACTGCTTGCCTTCCTTTGCCACTTGGATAGAAGCCAACCTTTAATGAAAATGTCCTTTAAACTTTTCCTTTGATGCCGAGAAAAATTTATTTTTAATGAATGGGCACACTTGGAGAAAATTGCAAGTCGAATTCTCGCGGAGCGAAAGTGATTTTGGCCTTTGGGTCTCTGTGCGCTGCACCGAAAGATGTATGCGTCGTGCCACTTTGGAGCGGGTTTTGAGGCACTTCCTGAAGTCCAAATTGAGCCCAAGTGTGCTTGTTGGAAAGCTCTGCCTCTCCAATTTCCAAACCAAGTGGAATTTCTGAATTTGGATGTCATTTTACCCTCAAAAACTGCAATCTACCAAGATTGCTTCCCGTGTGTCAAAATAGGGGCAGAGAGGTCATTTTTTTGGGTGTTTTTGACCTCCTGAGGACTCAAAATTGGCCCAAACTTCTTGTCCATGCACCAGTAGTTGTAATTTTCCATGGAAAATCCAAAAATATAAAATTTTTGTCATTTGGAGCTCCCTAGCGAAAGCGCGTGCCAGGTGGCGCGGTGCACAGGGAGAAAAAACCTGTTTTTTGTGCACAAAATTTCAAAATGAAAAAATGTGCTCCAAATTTCTTGAAATTTGGGTTGTACCTTCTCTATCACATGTCATGCTAGACCAAAGAAGCCTCGACCAAGATTCAGAGCCGATCTTGATCTTTTTGCCTCTTTTGTCTTTTTGTCACCTTCCTCAATTTCACCTTTAGGATCCTAATTCTCGCTTTGGAGCTCATGTTTCGGGCCATGTAATGGTGAGTCATGCACCTTAGCATTGCTTTTTCCCTATTATCCTTCTCCAATAGCTGCTCCAAGTGAACGTTCACTCTCTCTAAAACATACTGCCGGTCCTCATCTCTTTGCTCCATAGGTCTACCTTGTGCTGCCATGATGTGTTGCCGGTTTTCTTTGATCAGTTGCAACTCTATCTCAGCTTGGCGATCCTCAAGTTGTTTGTTCCTCTGCTCCAAATATTTTATATTCCATTTGGCTCTCTCCAAGTCAAGGGATAAGGCCTGGATCTCTGTTTGCTGCTCCTAGATGATCTCTTTAAGCTGTGCACTTTGCGGATCCGTATCTGTATCATGACCATGAAGGAGAATGAAGTCGGTCTCTCGTTCACCTGATGGCCCCTCATCATGCATTGGCTCCTTACCTCTATCCTGTACTTGTAGTGTTGATGTTGGAAGCGAGGCCCCTTCCACCCCGGGTGGAGATAAAACTTGCTTTGCTACTGCAAACAAATGTATAGCTCCCCTCTGATATGTGACAAATACCGGGACACTGGTGGTCTCATGGTGCTCATACTGATGAGAAGGTTCCCCTGTCTCAAATCTAGTCTCTGAAGGTCCCTGTGAGGCTCGAAAGAAGTCACGAGAGATGAAATCATCCCAAGTGACACCCTGTAAATCAAGCTGATGCATCACCAAAATCTTGATGAGAGCAAAGTGACAAATGTTGTTGAACTGCAGCTCAGGGGTCTTGTGTTGCACAAGGACGGTCATCCTCTCTATGTTTCGGCATATGAAATATGGGATGTTCATCATGCATACCTGGGTGAAATGCATGAGCAACCTGATGTGATAAGCATATAACCGGGAGAAACGGCCTTCACAACTGAAATACTTCATAACTAACTTCATTAGAGGGGCATATTCATCTTTAAGATATCGGAAGGGAAATACCCTCTTAAGCTGCCTCAAGAAATCAGGTTTAACATATGGCTCATAATGCTGTCGGTCAACTTTTTGTCTCTTGTTCCATGGCTCTCAAATATTAGGCATTATGGTAGCTGATGAGATAGAGTCCGGTGTAAGTGTGAAAGTAACCCCTGCCAAAGTAACTTCAGCACCATGTAAATGTAGAACAAATAGGCGAGCCAACTCATGGTGGAATTGAACATTTGCAACCTTTTCACAAAACTCATAGCATGACTGAAAGCGAAAACAAGAGATGGTAAAAGGGCAGGCCTGCAATTCTGTGAGCGTAGTCGGTTCTTCTCTAACATGTATGCCACTTTTGTGAGGCCTCCGGGGTGCACGTTCTTCTGTGGGTGAGTCACTGTGAGTTTCCTCCTCATAGTTGGATGAATGATCAGATGACATAATTGATGTTATGAAAACTGCTTGGAGAAATGAATGTTGGTCGCAAGACTGTGTTGGACTACTGTTGTGATATGTTGAAATCTGTCACCAAGGGAGCAATGTAATAGGGACTGTTAGGGAGGGAAAATATGAAGGAATTAGGAGTATTAGGATAGATTTTATTTAGGGCAGTGTAGGAGGGTTTGGGAACTTTGCATAAGGTAGGGTTTGGGGTTTTTGCATTGGGAAAATGGGTGAAAGGGAATTGGGGATAAGGGTTTAGTAAATTTAGGGGATGGGGGCAATTACCTTCAAAGGGATATGGTATAAGGAAAAAGGGAATGAAGGAAAAAGGGACAGATGGGATGAAAGGGGAAACTTGGTGACAAAATGATCAATTTGCAACCCTTAACAGCAATTGATATAAGGATTTTTAGAGGTAGGGTTTGGAATTTTTTTTTCAATATTTGGAACCATAAACCACCATCATATGACACACAAAAATGAATGAATCACGAGATGTCGACCCTACCTGGCACGTCCAAGCAATTCAATGGCGATTTGGAGGATTTTCGGGCATTTTTGGGGTGTTATACTGTATGCGCCGTGCCGCTCTTTCTATGTGTTGTGCCCGTTGAAATTAGCACTGGAGGAACGTGCCCAATGCGCCGCACTAGCCCGGTGCATCGCGCCACCTACTGTATGCACCGCGCCTATCAAGACACCTTCAACCTCACCCAAAACATGCGTTGGCTCACCAAATTCCTTTGAAATGCTTTCTCTCCGACCTTGGAATGTAAAATGACTTTGATTCTTATGAGAAAATCTATATAAAGGCATGGAGTCATGGTTTTGATTTTTGTTTCTTCAAAACCCACTTTGCAATGTTTCATTTTAGCACTTCTCCACAACTTAATACAACTCTGTATTTCACATTCTCTTTTTGGATTTTTGACTAAAATATGATATTTTTGGCAATTTTTTGCAGGAGTAGCTGTCATGGCATTTGGCAAAGGATGACCAAAACCAGCTTTTCAAGTGGTTCATGTTGGATAACTTTACATATTTATCATAAACATTAATTTGACGGTTTCCTCTTCAAAACATAGTTTTGAAGAGGAATCACCCTTGAGAATTATGGATGATGAAAATCTGGAGATGAAACTTGTTGAACTTCCCTCTGGCTTGCTGGCGTGTTTGGGTACTCTGAAAACACGACTTATGAAACCCTAGACCTATGACTGACATGATTTTTTTCCTCATCAAAAGACCAAAGATTGCCTGTCATTTAATGAACTTTGATGAACAGAGCTGAGCTAGCAGGTACAAAGCATGAGGGGTAATGGCTGACAAGACCCTTCCGTCAGATTATGGCATGCCTCTAGCAGAATGCAGCTGGGTGAGTGGAGCGAGACACCTACAAATGAAATGCAGAAAGAGTTTTGATCTCCGACGGAGGACTGACAAGACCGACTCTAACACTTCTAATAAATTTATAGACAGTGATCTCTTCAACAAGGAACCCTAGGTTATGTAGTAATCAAACAATAAATATGTTTTTGGTTTGTGTGAATGGAACCCTCAAATCATGATGCCATAAGGGACATGAGGCAAAGGCCACTATCATAATATTTTGTGAAGTGTTTACTATCACTATTATACCATTGATCTATCTATCCATAAATGGAAGCAAATTAAGTAATCATCCAGATACTTGCAGATTAAACAAAACCAAAATCACTTCAACAATAACTCTAAATGTAATCTAAGCATACATGTACAGAAAGAGGAACTGTTTCTGCTAGGTTTGGGCCCTAATCCAAGAGCTTAATCCCTCTGATTCATCTCAGTGCTGGATCAAGGGAATGCTTTTCATTTTCATTAAAATATAAAAAATACATAAGAGTTATTAGTCACAATGTCTTAGCTCGAAAATGCCTCTTGGCTACAACAAAAAAATTCGAATCCTATGAGGCTCTAGGCCTTCTTATTTATACAAATAAAGCTACTAACAACTTCCTTAAATTTAGGGAGGCTTGGCTCCCAACTCAAGATCAACTTATCTTCAGCTATCACTGGCTTGGCTGCCAATGACCTTGGTGGCTTGGCTACTTGTAACTCTGAGATGATGAGATCTGGTGGAGGAATCTTCAAATGAGTGAGGAGTTAAAGAGGGAAATCCAATCTCCTAAAATCCCTCTTGCTTGTCTATTTCGATTTACTGCACTTAAATTAGCCAAAAGTTCTCCAAATCCTGCAATTAATGCACATTAGGCCACATGACATAACGTCTCATCTTTACCCTTCTCACTAAGTAAAAATATAATAATACATGTAAAGAAATGTGAGAAAAGTTGATTTTAATAAGCTGGAGAGTGGCATTAAGGTCCATATAATTTACCTATTGATGAGCCTCATCAAGTGGTTTGATATATTAGGCCACCAAATACCACTTTCTCACCCCTCCACTCTCCTTCATACTTGGATTCCAATGTGTGCCTCTCTGAAAGCCAATATTTAATATTTTTATTATTTTCATGAAGACAGTTGGATACTTAAAGTGTTTATAGGATTTATCTCAGCCAGTTGTGGTTTCCATGTTGGATTTTACAATTACTACCACATATACAAAAACAAAGGGTAGAAAGGTGGGATTGTTACATTGATATGCCAGGACCATTATCTTCAAGAACAAGGTTTCAAAATAGGGGTTGCTGACAATAATCTTTACATCAAGATAGAAAAAAAAAACTTATTAATTACACTTGTATATGTGGATGCTCTCATCTGTGGAAGAAATAATGATGATATAAACCATGGATCTTCTCAGAAAATGTCAAAGGAATTTGAAATGTCAATAATTGGAGAATTATCCTCATTCCTGTTAAATTTTCTGATTGTTCTATGTTGTATCAATTACTTTAGCCCAATTTATCTTTTCATGAACAATGCATCCAATTATTAGCAGTATAATCAATCATAATTGTAACTAAAGAAAGAACAATAATGTAGTGACAAAGAAGACAACCGCACAACCATAAGAGAGAATAGATTGGTCTAAGACCAAGGAAAATCCCCACAAGGGGGAAACCCTTTCAAGTATTCTTCTTTAGTAGATTGTCATAAAAATAATTTAGCAGAGATTACAATGAGCCCAATGCATATAATTGTAGCGGATAATAACAAATCAGATCTACAGATCTGTGTAACAACAAATAGAAATCTAGATCTACCAAATCATTGAAGTCAACTAAATCCAAGATGTCAAACCCTAGATCTGAACTCTGGTCACCCTCATCAACATTGTCTATGTACGACTAAAACTCCTTGGTCGCTCTCACGGTCACAGTATGCAGATGAATGTGACTGCAGGGTCACTCTCAGGAAGTATTTATGCATGCAACTATGGTATAATATAACTAAAACCCATATTCACTCCCTTACTTTTGTTGTGCAAGCGTCTGAGATCCATAAAACCCAAACACGAAGCGAACCTTTCTCCAGTGATTTCAGACCCTGTGCGAACTCCTTCTAGTGTAGCTATGCAAGTAAAGACAAAATAGAAGAATAGAAAGATGATTTGTTAAAATGAACTTGAGGTCGCTTCCTTTTATATGCTTTCCTGAGGGTTAACTTGGGGTTAATATTAAACCAAGTAGTTACCCATGTGGTTAGAGCCGACCCATTCCATAATGTATGTATGAATAAAATAATTCAAAACTTAACTTCTGCTTAACTAAATTAGGTGATATTTAGGTTGATTTTGGTGATCTCGAAAAGAGGAATTTAATGCAAGCATAATCTTGGTCATCTGAGTTGTCGAGTGTGGAATTTGACCCTAGTTGCAAAAATTAACACTCCTTCTCAACTAGGAAGAATTCCACCTTTCAATAGATGTCAGTTGGTCAACCTGTCAAGTTGTTGTAATGCTTTTACTGTCTCTGCTCAACTCCATATGTTGAAACTTTCTCAGATCTAGAAGAATAATCAGGGAGCAATAGCTTCCACCCTTATAAAACCCTCAACCCTGGAATTTCATCTGGGAGATTTACCCTCAACCTGGAATCATATCGGGTTAACTAAACCCATCATATTGCCTACTGGTCTTCCCATCAATTAACTAAACCCATCCTATTGCTTACTGATCTTCCCATCGATGACCCAGAATAGTCATGTGGTAGAACACCTGCATTATAATCACCTTGGGTTGTACGCCCCTAAGTACACTCTCAAATCATTTGCCAAACAAGGAGCAATACTCCCAATAAGCCCAACTTAATGCCAAATGGGGTATACTCTACAAAGACCAAGATAGGGTGAGCTACTACTCCAAACCTATGGGTAACAGATAGGGGTAACACCCTATTGTCCAGAGTTACCTCAACCCCAGGAGCCCTCCATCTTGATTCCTCACCTAGGGAGAGCAAACAGGGTAGGAAGAGTTGGCTCAATGTCCTCGATCAGCGTTGCACCTCATTCAGAGGGGATACATCCATCAATACAAGTTTCTCTATGAAGACCAAGAAATTTCTCTTTGGTAATTCCTTTGTGAAAATATCTACAATTTGTTTGTTTGTCGATATGTGATGGAGCCTGACAACTCCTCTGTGCACCATGTCTCGAATAAAGTGATATTGAATTTCAATATGCTTGGACTTGTCATGGAACACATGATTCTCTTCCAAACATATTCCACTCTTGTTGTCGTAGTATATCATTATAGTATCTAGGACCTGCTCAAATAGCTCTCCAAAGAGCTTTCTCAACCAAACTGCTTCATAGCTAGCCATGCTAGCAGCAATGTATTCTACTTCAACGATGCTTAATGCTACAAACTTTTGTTTATTTCTCATACAGGATATCATGGAAAATCCAAGACTAAAACAACATAAATAAGTACTTTTCCTACTGATAAAAATTTTGGCCCAATCAACATCAGTATATCCATGAAGTTTAACATTTCCTACAGAATATCTCAGGCCAAGTGTGATCGACCCATGCAAATATCTCAATATGTGTTTGGCAGCGATCCAATATGTGTGGCAGGGCTCGGTCATGAATCGACTCAATGTGTTTACTGCATAGCATATGTTTGTACAGGTGTTCACAAGGAACATCAAAGCCCCAATCAATTGTCTATATTGGGACGAATTTTCTAAGTCTGGTCCTACAACATTTCTACATAACTTCTTGAAGTTCATTTCCATTAGTGTAACCATGGATTTACATTCAGTCATTCCAAATATTTCCAGCAACTTTACAACATATTCTCCTTGTGAAAGGAAAATATCACTATGCTTTTGCCACACCTCAAGGCCCAAAAAGTAGTGCATGAGACCAAGGTATTTCATCTCAAATTTAGATGCTAGCTTCCTCTTACATTTGATCATCTCACCACCTATCGAGAATAGATCTCAACATATAAGATCAAAATCAATGGAATACCTTGGACTACCTTGAAGTAGAGGTTGGGATCGGCATTGCTTCTTGTGAATCCCAACTTCACTAAGTAACTGTCAATATGTGCATACCAAGTTCAAGGAGCTTGCTTCAAAAAATACAATGCCCTCTTTAACTTGCAACCATGTGTTCTTCAATATTCTACTTTGAATCCCTATGGTTTTTCAACATATACCTCTTCTTGTAACATGCCATGAAGGAATGTGGTCTTTACATCCATCTAAGGAAGAGTCCATCCCTAACTCGCGGCAAGGGAAACTATAGAATGGATGGTTTTATATCAAGCTACAAGAGAAAATATGTCATCATAATATTCTCCCTCTTTCTGAGAGAAGCCTCGAGCTACGAATATTTATTTATATTTCTCAAAGTTGCCATCAATTACATGTTTGGTTTTGAATAGCCATTTTGAAGTCGCAACAAACTTCCCTTTCAGTCTAGGTACAATATCCCATGCATTGTTTTTCATAATTGATTCATATTCTTCAACCATAGAATCCTTCCAAACTTGTTCTTTTACTACTTCTTCAAATGTAGATGGTTCGACATGAATCACAGTACTCATAACAGCAACAAATCCCTGATATCTGCACCATTGCTTCCTTTCTCTGAATGATCAGTGAATGGGGACATTTCATTCAGTATATTATAAATTATCGCGAAGCCAAAGTGGTATCTTTGTAGAGGGAGGAGCACTTGGAGGAGGGTCTAATGGATCCATAGGCTCTATGGGATCATCAACCATATCATACTCAGGTATAGATAGACCATCCATAATATCCCAGTCATCATTCTCTGCCTTGGGAGGAGGAGGTGGACAAAGATATTTTTCTTTTCCAAGAGTTGCATCTTCATCAAATGTTACATCCCTACTAATTTCAACCTTCCTATGACTAGGAATGTAAATTCTATATGCTTTATAATTTTCACAATAAACCACAAACATACCTTTTCTACCAATAGCTTCCAATTTGTTCCTTTTGTCTTTCGGCACATGAAAATATACTGGGCATCCAAATACATGAAGATGGCTGCTATTAGGCTTAATTCCTATAAATATTTCTTCAGGAGTCTAGTTTTCTAATTCTTGATGAGGCACCGTATTATGAACATATACATCAGTAGATGTAGCTTTGGCCCAAAGGAACTTTGGCACCTTTTGATCATGGAGCATAGCATGGGCAACTTCTAATATAGACATGTTCTTTCTTTCAACTAGACCATTCTATTCAGGTTTATATGGCACAATCGTTTCCTTCTTGATTCCATCTTTCTTGCAAAATGTTATGAATTATTTTGACGTGTATTTTCATCCATTGCCTAACCTGAAGACTTTGATTCTCTTTCCTTATTGATTTTTTATCAAGGCTTTGAATTCCTTGAATGTTTCGAAGGCTTCATCCTTGTGCCTAAGATAGTATATCCATGGCTTTCTTGAGAAGTCATAAATAAAGGTGACGTAGTAGAGATGACCACCAATAGAGTGTATAGGAATCAGACCACATATATCACAATGAATGAGATGGAGGATGTCATTTGTCTTGTCTTACTAGAGGTAAATGACCCCCTTGTTTTCTTTCCACTTGCACAACCTAGAAAAACTCTATCATGATGATCTTGAACATCAGTAATACCAGAGACCAATTTGTTCAATTTTGGAAGTGCATCATAGTGAATATGAGTTAGTCTGTGGTGCCATAATTCACTCAAATGATTGGTATTATGAACCAATTCTAAAAGAGTTCTTCCATTGACTCTATAGAGTCCTTCAAATCTTGATCATAATGTGAATGCAAGTTTCATAGGTGAATCAGCAGGCCAAGTCAAGACTTTACCTTTTATGAAGGAAACCTCCATCCCTTTATCTTCCAATGTAGATATAGATACCAGATTATTCATTAATCCTAGTACATACATAACATCATGCAATGAAACTGATTCTCTAGAATTCAAATAAAATTTGACAGACCCAAAGCCTTTCACAGGATGAGTGGAGTTGTCTCCAAGAATGACCTTTAGTTTAGTCTCCCTCTCTACCAGATTAGAGAGGATTTCCTTGCAACCAAAGAAATGATGAGTGGCCCCACTATCAACCAACCAACTATCCCATGAATCCAGAGGAGAAGAACTAGTAAGAAAAGAAATAAGAATGTATTCAGATTTATTTACAACATTACTTTCGTACCTAGGAGCCTTTGACTTCTTTTGAAAAGGACGATTTTCTTCACGATCACTTGAGGAGTCTCTTCTTCTTCTTTCAAATCTTCTATCATAGTTATTCCTTTGATAATCTTTTCTTCTTCTTTCATTATAGTTGCTTCTAGTGTTGTAGTTATGTCCTTTGTTCTTCTCGGGACAGTCATGGGCATAATGACCTTTCTTATGAAAATTGAAGCATTTAACATGAGATAACCATTTGTCATTTCTTCCTTTTGTGTTTTGAGAAGGAGGCTTCTATGACGGACATCCTTTTCTCTTCTTCTTTCTGCCATGAGTGATATATGCAGTGGGCTCTCCCTCTTCATGCTTTTGAACCCTTCCTCTTACTATCATCCTAGATTCTTCTTGTGTGAGCTTCCCAACAATTTTGTCAAATGTCGAAAGGACATTGTTGTTGTTGATTGTAGTAACGAAGGTTTCCCGAATGGGAGGGAGACCTCTAAGAGTCACAACTACTAGTTCCCCGGCAGACACGTTTTCTCCAACTCTCTGCAATTGATCTCTAAGGCAAGAGATCTGAATAATGTAGGATTGAACAGTTTCTCCTTTGTTCATCTTAGTTTCCTTGAGTTTATCTTTCAAGGTGATGATCTCATTCAAGTTTTTGATTTCATACGTGTCATCTATCTTGTCATACATATCTTTATAATTTCTTAAATTCCCAACATATGCAAGAAAATGATCTTGTAAACCATCAGCTAGAATTTTCTTTGCTTTAGACTCACCTTTCTTGTACTTGTTCTTAAGAGAAGCAGAAGCATTTTCTAGAGGCTCGAGAATCCTTACTTAAATGTATTCTAGAACATCATTGTTGTTCGATATGATTTCCAATCTAACTTTCCATGCAGCAAAAATTGATGCATCACCCAACTTTTCATGCTCCTCGAAGGTAGAGGACGACATCTTGACCTTGAATAGGAAATCTTATTCCTGAAAGAGAGGGCTTCAAAGCTTGTCTTCTCTTGGGCTTTTCGTTCACCTTAGCTCTGATACCACGTTAAATTTTCTGATTGTTATTTTTTGTATCAGTTACTTTAGCCCAATTTATCTTTTCATTAACAATGCATCCAATTATTAGTAGTATAATCAATCATAATTATAATTGAAGAAAGAACAATATATGTAGTGACAATGAAGACAAAATCACAACCATAAGAGACAGCAGATTGGTCTAAGACTGGGGGAAAACCCCACAAGGGGAACCCTTTCAAATCTTATTCTTTAGTAGATCATCATAAAAATATTTTAGCATAGAGTACAATGAGCCTAATACATATAATTGCAGTGGATAATAACAAATCAGATCTACAAATCTATGTAACAGTATATAGAAATATAGATCTACCAGATCATTGAAGTCAACTAAAGCCAAGATGTCAAACCCTAGATCTGAACTATGGTCACCCTAATCAACATTGTCTGCGTGTGACCAAAACTCCTTGGTCTCTCTCTCTGTCATTGTATGCGGGTGACTATGAATGCAGGGTCACTCCCAGGAAGTCTTTATACATGTGACAATGGCATAATATAACTAAAACCTAGATTCACTCCCTCACTTTTGCTATGCGAGCATCTGAGATGTCATGGTCACTCCCAAGACTACTCTGTACAAGCGACCGAGGACCTAAACCTTTCGATCTGCCTCTGAACCTAGAGTCGCTCTCACTAAATTGTCTTCGAGCAACTAGAGAGACTAGAGAGCTAGAGTCTCTCCCTTTCCTACTCTGTGCCTACATCCAAGAACGAAAATTTTCTGTTCTGTGCCAGCGACCAAGATCCATAAAACCCAAACTCAAAGCGAACCTTTCTCCTATGATTTCGGACCCTGCGTGAACTCCTTCCGACTTACCTATTCGAGCCAAGAAAAAATAGAAGAATAGAAAGATGATGTGTTGAAATGAACTTGAGGTTGCTTCCTTTTATAGGGTTTCTTGAGGGTTAACTTGGGGTTAAGATTGACCCAAGAAGTTACCCATGTGGTTAGAGGTAACCCATTCCATAATGTATGTATGAATAAAATAATTCAAAACTTAACTTCTGTTTAACCAAATTACGTGATCTTTAGGTGGATTTTGGTCCTCTAGAAAAGAGGAATTTAATGCAAGCATCATCTTGGTCGCTTGAGTTTTCAAATGTGGAATTTGACCCTAGTTGAAAAAGACAACTTATTAATTACATTTGTATATGTGGATGATCTCATATTTGGAAGCAATAATGATGATATGAATCATGGATTCGCTTAGAAAATGTCAAGGGAATTTTAAATGTCAATAATTGGAGAATTGTCCTTCTTCCTTGGACTACAGGTTTCTAAAACCAATGAAGTATTGGCTCAAGCCATTTAGAATGGAAGAATGTGCACTAGTTAGTATCCCAATGACTACCAGATGCAATTTAAGTAAGGATGATGAATATCATGAGGTTAATTCAACTATTTACAGGTCCATGATTAGGAGTCTACTATACTTGAAAATGTCAATACTAGATATTATATATGCATGTAACATACCCCTTAGTAACCCTAGCCCCAACTAAGGGTAGAAGGAGGTAGTTACTAAGCTGACCCGACTTCCAAAGTTCAGTTATGGAGATGGGGTCTAAATTTTTTGACCCTTTTTTACTTTCTCAAAAATTAAAATGGACGACATTGGTGCATTTGTCTCATCAAGAGCTTTCCAATGATATAAAACTTGCTTGAATCTAACTCCTAGATTGAAATATATGGCCATTCAAATAATTATCTAATTAGATAGTGCCATGTCATCTTGACTTTCCAAGTGGTGCCCATGTGAGCCCCACATGGTCCCACATGGTTATCTGAGTCAACCAAGACACTACCACATGGTAGTGTTACATAAGAAATCAACCCATTCATGTTGTACCTCACATCCACCTCTCTCTAGACTCTCAAGGTCCATATTTAACGTAATACATAGTATATATTCAATTTACATGGGTGGTCTGTGGTGACCATGTTTCCTGGGGAATAAAATATATTTTGGGTACAATCTCCCAAGCTACAAGGTAATATACACTTATAATAAATATTCGCCACCCCACTTCATTTATATGTAAAATGATTATGCCACACAACACTTATCTCCACTAAACAAGCCCCACACGCCAAGTCACCCCGAAACTTAAATATCAGACATTCTACTATGCCCTTCGTCTAAAATCTTTGGGTCTGGGGTTCGGGGTGATGTCATTGATCCTAAATGTTGGGGTGACATCATCCTTTAGCACACCTTCCTTTTCAAGTGCCTCGTATTTTTCGGTTCCATCAATCATTGATCTTAGGAGTTTGCCTTGGTGCTCCCCTTGAAACCTTTGGGGTACCAAACCTCTGGGGTCATATAATTACCATGAGTTCTCACCCATTGGTGGCTTTAATTTCTCCTATATAAGTGCTTGATCGCCATACTTGGTCACATGAGTGAAAACGGGAGGGTTATGCCATTCCCTTTTGAATTCCAATGCTCTAGTATTAAGGATTCCAACCTCGCTCTTGGAAATTGTTAATGCATGTATAAGGGCCTTTTCCCATGCCTATGATGCATGGCCTACAAACATACAAGAGTGTAAGTAGGCCCTTATGGGCCTATCTCTCCTGAGCTTAAACGGGAAATTTGTAACGCAAGGCATATAACATATATTTATTCATATAGAAGGTTTCACTATGTGCCACTCGACTAAATTTCAATAAGAATAAACACATAATTCATTTCAACGAATATATTTTTACCCATACATTAAACCAATTATTAAGGTTACAGTCTAGTCCAAAATTCGTCACTGGAAAACAATTATTTCCTTAAAAATCATTGCACAGATAATTGGCATTCCTCTTTTAAGAATGAAGCCCCAGTTTCATATCACGAATACAACATTCAACCAAGGAAAACTAGATGTACAATACATTTAAACAAAAGAGCATAGATAAATATGTATCTCATGCAACACAATGATTTTTCGAATGAGAGTGGGACTTCAACTCTCCACCCAACCTTAGACAAGCTACAACCACTTTTACTCGTAGTTTTCACCCCTGAACTAGATTCCAGTGCTTGAGATGCACTTGAGGCGGAGTGCTTCTGAGAGGAAAATCAACCAATATTGACAGCTGAAACAAGATGTCACAATGTCATTCCACCTTCATCCACCAACTACCAAACTTCCATTCGGTCTTTCCAAACTTTTCAGACACGATTCACATCGATGACAACATACCATATTACAAAGAGTCTCATCTCCCTTTTAAGAGAAGAGATTCCACATCAAGGGAAGGTTCATTAGTGGATAAGCTACTTATGAGTAAGAAATCACTTCTCCAGGTACTTCATTAGTTATTCAAGCACCTGAGCTTCATCCCCAAGGAAACTCATGGGGTTCATAAGCCCTCACAAGTTCCTGGGTGTCTCTTCCCAATCTAGTATGTTCATCAATCCACAAGATTCTAGTGAGTTACTTAGCCTCTAGGAAATTCATTGCTCTCTATGATATTCTCACCTAATAATCCTCTTTGAGGGTTCTTCGGTTGGTTCACTATCTTCAAAGCTTGATCATGTGATTCTAGTTGATGCTCTCCTTGAGACTTATGAACCTTGGAGGAATTCATTTTTCCAGTGTTCCACACATTGTTACCTTCCATTGTGTATGATTTAGAGTGAGTTCTCTACTTCTCCACTGCACAAACATGAATGAGTTCCCTTTCCATCGAATTTCTTTTGTGCATCACTAACAAACCAACCGTTTGTCTTTTCCCAGGGCTCCACATAGTCAACCTCCTTAGAATGTGCAACCCATTCCTATTCTTCAATTTTTTTTTCCTATTTTCTTATTGTTAGAGCCAAAAGGAAAATTGGGCTTGTCCTTTTCCTTTCCAGTTAAATTTATTGCACAGTCAAGCCATTAAAATTGTTAGCCAACCCATGATTGATGTATTTAATTTCACTAATTCCACAAGCTACTGGAATCAGTGTTCCTTTCTTTCAGCCTTTTAAATAATCACAATTATTTACAATCAGGGAATATTAGCTAGGGGATTTCATAGTCTCCTCCCCCTTGGGGGCGAAAAAATGTCATTGATGTTCAATAACCATATACAAACAAAACATGCTTTAGACTAAGCATTGTTGATATGAATCTTTACACATGCATCTATGTACAACATTTACAATGTATTTACACTTTCTTTATTCAACAAATAAGAAATGATATGTTTCTCGCATCTGGTCAACCATTTCTCACATGGCTTTCTTGGGCCCAAAATGCCTCCATTGCACTTTGACTTTTTCTATTGCTCTATTTTGGAGCATGATCTACCTCTAATCCAGGACGCATAGAGGTTTCGGTTAGAACTCTCTCTCTGGTTCTACCCGTAACACAAACCAATCAATTACATTATTAGCATCATGCACGTATCTTTTAAGAAATGAAACATGAAAGACATCATGAACCTTTATTGATGGAGTCAAGGCTAGCCTAGAGGCCATTGGCCATATCCTTTTGAGCACTTCAAATGGCCCACAAAATTGTGGTGCCAAATTTTAAGGAACTCTTCTTGGGTCTAATTCTCAGGAAAACATGTTTCTTAACTTGGAACTCCTTTTGAACCCTATGTTAGTTTGCATAGCTCTTTTTATTGTCCCATTCCACCTTTAAATTCCTTCTAACAGTCTGATTTCATCTCCAAG
>Ga0181471_100220_pt1 | contig 17462 bp, 19 predicted proteins | sample InSIn5gowninarea_FD_119083 | JGI IMG/M metagenome (GOLD analysis project Ga0181471, IMG submission 119083) | Clean room microbial communities from NASA Spacecraft Assembly Facility at Jet Propulsion Laboratory, Pasadena, California, USA -... ...
TTACTGTTTTATATACCCATAGTAGATGCTACCCCCTGACAATCCCCCTTCTTTGACATAAGGTTGATAGGCTTCCAGCTTTTGGTCTGAGAGAGAAATACACTGGATCTGAATAGTTTGAAGTCCTAAATGGGCATTTTGAAACCTTAAGGTAAGGCTTTTGCCTGCATAGCTAGCAGAGACCGCATCATTACTGATCCAAAGTTGAGGAAGTATAAGCTTATTCTCACTCGCACGCCAGGTTCCAGCAATAGGGTGAGTATTCTCTTTCTCATACATGGTAAAAGTCCCGTTTGCATGCAAGGTTAACTCTTCTGTTAGAGCAACGATGCCACCAGTTCGCTCTGGAAACAAGCGTGGGGTATGGCCATCGTTATGGTTGACTGTGGTGCGGTCAATATTGATCCAGGTGCCTACTAAGGCTGATTGATCAGGTTCAATCGCTTCTATGGGCTGTTCACAAGAAACCAACCAAAGCATAACTGCCAACAGGGGCAAAGAAAGTAAAAAGCGCAGCTTTTTAGCAGATGCTGTCTGCGTGTGATGTAACATGATAATCCGATTTTTAAGTTGAACATTAGAAAAATTGTGTAAGAGGGGACAAAGGCTATCTTCACTTGCCAGCTTCACCATCAGTTGGGCATACGCTAGGGGTGTAGTAAAGCGGTGGGCAGCAGCGTCGGCAAGATATTCGTGATTGAGTTGGGCCTGTTTCTTGAGCCACCACATCAGCGGGTTAAACCAGAAAATACTACACAGTAGTTGCAGGGCGAGCAGATCTAAGGAATGCCATTGCTGCGCATGCACTTTTTCATGGGCAATCACCTGAGCAATTTCCGTTTCATCTAAGCGGTCTGTATTGACAATGATATAGTTGAAAAAAGAACAGGTGGGAAAATGGCGTTTGTTCTTAAGTAGGTAGTAGCCTTTTTCTTTTATCACCGCTTGAGAGGCAATCAATCTGAAGACAGCTAGTAGCTGTAAGGCAAAGCGCAACAATAAAATCAATACGCCTATTAGATACACATATATTACTATACTTTCTAGCCAATAGAGTAGATTAAGCGTTGGCACCATATAGGAATGGGTGATAGAAACAGGTACATGAGGCAGGGAGGATTGGGCTATCTCATTATGGGGTAGGGAAGGAATGTGTGGATAGGGAATACTCATATACGGGAAGATGATACTTACTAGTGATGCAGCGCATAGAAAAATGCGGTTCCACCCAAAAAAGGTGAGTTTAGCAAGCACCAACTTAAAAAACAGGGCACACAAAGTCAGGCAGCATGTGGCCTCAAACAGATAAAGCAGCAACCCACTCTTCATGATGGTTTCTCATTTTGCAAGCGTTCAATTAACTGTTTCAGCTCTTGCACTTCATTAGCTTTTAGATTCTTTTCTTTCACCATAAAAGAAACAACGTTTTTAGCTGAGCCTTCGAAATAATACTTCACAAAATCAGTAAAAGACTTTTTGCGGTATTCTTTTTTGCTGACTGTGGGAAAATAAACATGGGTTTTGCCATAGGCTTTATGACTTACATAGCCTTTTTTTTCCAACACGCGAACAACCGAGGATACAGTCGTATAAGGAGGTGTAGGTTCACTCATTTTGTTAATAATGTCATGGACAACTCCTTCTTTGATATCCCACAAGATACGCATGATGGCTTCTTCGGACCTGGTTAGTTCTTCCATGGCTCAAAGGTATAACTAAATTTTAGTTATGCAACTATTTTATAGTTTATTTCCTTTTTAACAAGGAAAAGCAGGTTGCTAGCTTTAAAAAAGAGGGAGGATTGTCAGGGGGTAGCATCTACTATGGGTATATAAAACAGTAAGTTTTTTATTTATCATTATCAACCAATTTTTAGTTAGAAAACTACAAATTAGTTAAAAAGCGGGGAGTTAATTAAACTTCCCCTTTGCTGAAACTTCATTGATAGAGCAAAAGAGAAACTAACGTTTTTGATCGTTTTTGTCACCTATAGCCAGAGAAGGCCCTATGCAGTCTTCTCTAATTACTTTACTACGTAATTCATTTTTTATTTGAGTATAATAAAAACTTTACTTCTACTAAAACTATTTATCTACTCTCATCATCTTTAAGTCAGATATAACCTAGTTTTATATGAATGAGGATAGTTTGCTAATAGAAATGGCTATTGGGGGTGGAGTGGATGCTTTTAACCAGCTGATGAAAACTTGGTATAAACGTATCTTCAATTTTACTTTCCGTTACTTAGCCAGCTATGATGAAGCCTCTGAAATTACCCAGCAAGCCTTTATCAAGGCATATCAATCTATTGGAAAGTTAAAAGATCCACACAAATTCAAATCCTGGCTCTATATCATTGCTAGTAACGAATGCCGGGCCTTTTCAAGAAAAAAGGCCCGGCATCCGGTAAGTTCTATAAATGATACATATTTATCCCAAACCGAACCCTGGCAAAGGCACCGGGCTACAGATAATCCCGAACGAGGATTAGTACAGCAGCAACAGAAGGATTTACTCAGTAAGGCCTTAAGCAAAATTCCTGAAGAACAGCGCATTGTTATTATTATGAAAGAATATGAAGGATTTACCTTTCATGAAATAGCTCAAATTCTCTCTTTATCTGAAAATACAATAAAATCCAGAATGTATTATGGACTGAATACCTTACGCAAAATATTGATCAAATGGAATATTGATAAGGAGGCAATCCACTATGATTCATAAAAAATATACACCTATGAAGCGGAACCATACCACACCCCTGCCCACTAAAGAGCAAAAGATAAACTATATCTATGGATTAATGAATGCAGAAGAAAAAAAGCAATTCGAAAATCTTTTGGAGCAATCCCCAGAGTTATCTATAGAAATAACTGAAATGAAGCAGTTATTGGAGGCCATGCAGGAACTTCCTGAAGTAGAGGCCCCCGAACCGCATTTTTTCCAAAACAATAAAGAAAAAAGCCAATCTAACCCTGCACCCAAACAGCCAATATTTAACAAATTTACTCGATCAGTTATTGCGTTAGCAGCGTCTATCGCCTTGCTAATGATAGTAGGCGCACTTACACATACACAAATTTCTATCAATCAAAGTGGTTTTTTAGTCCATTTTGGAAAACAATCTGCTCAAAGCCCTGTAACACAAAACCAATTGCATCAAGTGATGATAGGGTTGCAGGATTTACGCAAGGGATTACATGCTATCTCTACACCTGTACAGGCAAAAACAACTCAGAGGCAGGATATTTCTAAAGAGATAGAATCATTGAAAGCAGCTATCACACAACTTAACCAACACACACAAATGATAGCTAAGAGTCCTTCTACTCATTCACCTGCAGTAACACCAAAAATACATGTAAGTGAAGCGCAACTCAAACAAATCCTATCTGTTCTTTCGGTAGAAAATTCTAGGCTCCTTCATCAAGCTTTTCAAACGGCAAATGCAGAACAACAAAGGCAACTGGAAGAAACCTTACAAAACTTTGCTTTCTATTTAAATGCCATTCGCGAGGAAGATATGCAGTCTATTTTAGCCGGTTTAGAAGAACTTAACCGTAAATCAGAGATAAAATCTAATCAAACCGATCAGGCAATTGATGCTTTGTATCAATCTTTACAATCCAGAAACACCCAGTAATCTCCACATATGTATGAAAAATATACTTCGTTTTCCATTATTATCCTCTTTAATGGTAATTATTATAAGCTCTTTTCCTTATCTAGCCAATAGCCAAACTACGGTTGATGCCAGCCGTATGGAAAGAGACATTGACATTATGGAAAAAGTGCTTAATGAGCTTTTTAGCAACCGTTCATCCACTCATAATCCATTTAATAATGTAAAGTTCTCATCAGAGAGAACGGCACAAGGATCTTATCTGCCAGGGTATGGTGTACTATTTATTACACCAGCCTATGCCGGCTGGGCCAATGCATCTAAGTCATTTATCTCTACTGAGAGGGGGTGGAAAGGCACTGTAAATATAGCGCCAGTTGCTTCTCCCCAAGCAGGAATGATAACAAAAGGAGTAGATGAAAATAAGCCAATGAAAAGTGAAGAAAAACCCAAGGAAAAAGCAGCGCAAGAAGGCAAAGCTCCTCAGGCGAAAATGAATGTATATCATTTGAATGCTGATAGTATGCTGAAAGCACAAATTGAATTGGTAACTAAAAATATGAAAGAGTTTTTGGTAAATTATGCCGATGCCATTGGACAACTACCGGCAGATAATCGGATTCTTTTAATTTATAATGAAAATGCCCGTACTAAGTCACGTAACTTCACGATTGATCATGGCGATAGAACATCTCTTGTAGCTATGCCTAGAATTAGCGCTGAAGTAAAAAGAGAAGATTTGGCTACTTATCGGTCAGGCAAGATGGATAGAAAAGGACTAGAAAGCCGCATAAAAATCAAGCAAGAGAATGAAGAGAAAGAAAACTATGCAGAGTATAAGGTATTTGCCGGAATTGTAGAATCACTCTATCCGGTTAATCAACAGTCTCTATACCGGGTACGCAATATCAGCTACCATTATTTGCCAAGCTTTGGGGTAGTTTATCTAATAGATATGAATCTGCGTGATGAGTTATTTGCAAGCACTGCTCTTAGATACAAAACAGCCATAACTTTAACTGAGGTTGAGCAGTCAAAAACTGATTCTAGCCAAGTAAAGCTACGAGAAGAAGCATATGGACAGTTTGAGAATGATATTCGTGCCACCTTGCTTGATTATGGACGCACTTTGCGAAATTTGTCAGCAGAACAAATTATTTTGTTAACTGTTTCCTTGCCTACTTGTGAGGCATGCAAAGTACCTGAACGGGTGAATGTTTCAATTAAAAAGTCGGTGATAGATGCGTATGAACAAAATAAAATAGATCGTAAGGCAGCACTAGAATCAATTTATATCGGGGCAGTACCTGTTCAAAAATGATTTAAGCAATATGATACCCATATAAAAATCAAATTGCGAAGATAAGCCAAGAGAAACAGGAATAGGGGTTACCTCTTTTTAGACCGATGGGATGAGTTTGCTACAATTGATGGCCAACAGTAGATCGTAGGGTAAAAGCGAGGGGTGAACTACTGGAGTTTTGTTAGGATTGGGTATCGGTACCAAAAATCCGCAAGTGGGTTCTTTTTTAGGGTTGGTCTAACACCAGTACTGTTTCGGGAAAGTAGCTGGGCACCACTTCCACTACCTGGTGTGAGCTTAGGCAAAAGTTTTTGAAATAAATATGGATAAGTATGGTGCCTAGCCCCAGGCCCAAACGGAAACTGACCTTGCCTCATCACCCAACAGGACCAGTATACGTGGGTTTAGGCTCATTAGGTGCCATTGCATGATCTCCACAATGAATAGTTACAAAAGTATGAGACATTTAATTTTCCTTTTACTATATACATTTCCCCTGTGGACATATTCCCAAAGAGAAGAAAATATCTACACGCAGGATATAGACAATTTTTGGGTTGCTTACGACAGTATTCGCATGACATCACACCAGGAAGAGCAAATCAAATTTATTAACACACTTTATATTGAAAAAGCCAGTGAAGGATTAAAAGCCTATTTAAAAAATAAAGAAAACGTTGACAGTAAATGGGTAGAGCTGATAAAAAGAGAACAAAGTTTTTGGGACAGCATCAGACCAAAAACTGTAGCAGTTAAAACGCAGGTAAATAAGGTGCAGCGGGGTATAGATCTTCTGCGAACACTTTATCCCACTTTAAAAGAGGCAGCCACTTATTTTATTATAGGCTTTCGCCAACAAGGTGGAACCATACGAAATAATCTGTCAATTATTGGAACAGAGGTAATTATGTCTCACCCTGATACGGCAGGAATAGAGAGAATGTGTATCCACGAATATGTGCATACACAACAAGTTAAACCAGATTTTCAAAACATAAACGTATTGACTTCATCCCTTAGAGAAGGTGCGTGCGATTTCATTTCCCAATTAGTCTTAAAGCAAAATTTATCATTACCCTACATACAATACGGATTAGAAAATGAAGTCAAAGTCTGGAGCGTGTTTGCTCAAGATATGTTCACCTTTGCCAATGATCTTTGGGTTAGCACAGGCAATAATCCGGTGTTGCCTTCTAAGGATTTGGGTTATTATGTGGGGTATGCTATATGTAAATCGTATTATAATACAGCAAAAGATAAGAGCCAGGCTTTAAAAGACATCATTAATTTGGACTATGCAAATCCAACTGCTGTCACTGACTTTCTCAAAAAATCGAACTATGAGAAGTATATTATTTCAAAAGGATACAATCCGGCGAGAAAAACAGACAAAGAAGGATATAGTTCAACACCTTCACAAATCGTATTTTCATTTTCTGCTTTTGAAAAAACGGTTATCAAAGATGAGGACGGGGCACTTAAAGTTTTTGACACTAAAAAGGACACTATCAAATCTGTATCCATTACAGGAGAGTTTAACGATTGGGAGTATAAAAACTCGACGTTTCAGTTGACAAAAACCGGGAACGAGAAATATATTTTAAAAGTTGATAGGAGCAAATTAGGAAAAGCAGAGGCACAAATCAAATTCAGATTTGTTATAAATAATAAATATTTGGTTGAACCTAAATTTGCTATCAGCAACCGTATAACAGATAAGCAGCGAGGTACAAATTTATTCGTGCAGTTATAATATTTAAGCACAAGCAATAGGCACATAACATCGCATGGGCAATAGGGCAGTATTGATATCAACTACTCAACCATGTTCTACTCTTAAACTTTAGTGCTAAATTCAACTGATGGATTTCTATTACCGCCACATTGCCAATGCTTCAACGTTAGCGGTTATAAAGAGATGAAAACAAAAATGTGAGGCCCTCTGTTTTTCGGACAGCTTCAAGAATAAAAACCAAAGATGTATTCATTGCTATGAATCTTTTAGTTACTCGAAAGGGGGATATTTTATTACTTCTTGTCTATACTGATGACATTTAAGTAATTCTCATATAGGGCATACAATAAGTACAACTCCTTTGAACAAGGTGAAATTATTTTAGCAGAAGTCCTTTACCCTCTTTTCTGTACTTGTTTACACTTTATATCCTATCCTTGCCAAAGCCAATTGTTTAAAGGTGCGACCAAAAGGTAGCTTCTTTATACCTTTAATCTCTACCCATTCTGTGGTGATGCAGGTTATGGCCTTGATAGATACAAGAAAGGATCGATGAATTCTAATGAATGCATCTGATGACAGCTTTCGTTGTAGCTTACTAATATTTTCTGTAGTGGTGAACACTCCGTCTTGCAAATGAACCCTTACAAACTCATCTAGGCTTTCTATATAGAGAATTTGCTCTATATAAATTTGATGTACTTTCCCATCCTCTTTCAAATAGATACACTCTTTTTGTTCTTGCAGGGAAAGTGCCTCTTTGGAGGGAAGTGCTTCTCTATCAAAGAATTTATTAACCGCTTTAATGAGCCGCTCAAAAGCAATCGGCTTGAGTAAATAATCAATCACATCCAGATCAAAGGCTTCCGGAGCATAATTCCTAAAGGCCGTGGTGATAATAACGGATGGGGGTTGTTTTATAGTTTTTAGTAATTCAAGACCATCCATTTCCGGCATAGCAATATCTAAAAAAGTAAGTCCACTCTTCTGCTACCTAACATCCCTTTGGTCTCGGGGGCATCTCCACATTCTCCTACCAGCAGCAAACCTTCTATTTTAGACGTATGAGCGTAGACCAGCTTACGGGCAAAAGGTTCATCATCTACAATTACGTAGGTATAGATCATGGTCTAAGATTTAGTGTCTTCTACTCGTTTCCCTTCTTAGTAGACTTGATAAAATCCCTTGCTCCTAAAATGTAACAGGTATACTGCTGAGGCATTGGGTAAAATTTGTTCAGGGTAATTCCAGTCCAGTTTGCAATAAGAGCTCCACCCTGCGGTTCTGCACTCGACCCTGCTCCGTATGGTTATCGGCAAGGGGATGACTACTTCCATACCCCTTTATGGTAAGGCGATTTGCAGCAATGCCCTTTCTAATGCAATAGTTTGCCACGACCGTTGCCCTGTTTTCAGACAAAGCCAGATTAAGTCGAGTATCTCCTACATTATCGGTATAGCCCTTCACTATTAGGTGTAGCTGCGGATACTGGTGCAGAAGTCTAACCATGCTATCGAGCAACAGAGAGGATGCAGGCAGGAGTTCGTAGCGGCTCTGTGTGAAGAAAAGGTTTTGCCCTCCGGTAGGTATAGGGGGGTTAATAGGTCGACGGCTCCCCTGTGCCTCTATGGTTTTTATAGAACTCCCTGTGATCTTTTCAGCTGGTAGAAGGCTTTGTTTTAAATTGCTCTTCGGAACTTTCTCATGTATGGAAGGCCTTGTTTTGGTGTGTGGTTTGGAATACGCTATGGGTGTGGATGGTTTCAGTGGTTTAGTTACTAAAACCTCTTGCGGTTCACTCTTGACTCTGATGGGGATCTTAGATGGCAAAAGTGGGAAGAAATATTTGGTAGGGATGATCTTTTTAGGCGTATACAATTCTACACCTAGCAGACTTACCCTATCTTTGGGAGATTCCCAGTAAAATTGCACCATAGCTATCCTAGGGCCATTAAAATATTCTAGCTTTATATCATAATATTTATTGGCTTGTAAGTAGATGGTTGCTGAATAGGTCCTGCCTTTCTCATAGCGCCACGCATCTATGAGTAACTTGCCCCCTATCCATAGCCTTGCTCCATCATTGACAAACACATCAATCCGGTATTCGCCTTCATAAGGAGCTCGTAACTTTCCCTTCCAACGTATGGAAAAGTCTTCTTCCCCCAAACCCTCTCCAGGACTTTTGGGCCATCGAAAGTTGATAAGCGGATCCATGCGGGAAAAGACTTTCTGCTCAAAATTTTTACCCCGGTAATAATCTCCTTGTAATCCATTCCCCTGGAGGGCCAAAGTGGGAGTGGCTGTTACCACTAGTAACAATAGCATAAAGAGCCAGCTCAATGTAAACCGGTAAGGTAGGCTAGGTATTCTGTACCTATTCCAATGGTGCCACTTCGTATCTTCTAATTGAATGTAGCGTATGGCTAAGGGTATATTTTTCAAGAGCTTCATGATGTAGTTATTACTATGTTGATTTTGGTAATAACATCTCATCCTAGTACATCTAGCCAGCCGTTAGAGGCCATGTAGAGGCCTATATAGCATAACCCGATAGAGGTGATCAGTAGGTAGTAGCGCATAACCTTGTTGCTTTGGTGCCAGTTTTTAAGAGTAACATATACCCCTGCTAAGGCAAAGATTGGAAACAAGGTGATAGATAGATAAAAACTAACTTGCCAGATGGTTTCACGGCTAGCCCCTCCCCCAAAAAGCGTAGAGGCACTATAGACCATTAAGGCAAAACACAGTGCTGATAGCAAAGGCATACTTCGGTAAAGGAGTTCTCTTGCTTTCATGCGTTTAAAAAGCAGCATAATTATCCATACAAGCATGAACAAAAGGAGCAATGCCGCTAACACGAGCGGCAGACCAAAGGCTAGCCACCCTATCCAAAGAACGCCTGCCGGGATTTGTTCAAAATAGTTTTCGCCGATAAAAAGCCCCCGCTCTCCTTTTTCTTCTACAAAGACGGCATTGGCTACCGGCATACTTTGCTGCCTGAAGGTAAACCCACCTGCAGGAATCAAACTTTCTGAGCCTCCCAGGAATCTTTTCACCTGCAGTGTATCCCGGTCTATATACACTTTTCCGGTAGCAATCAGCTTATCCAGCCAGCTTAAGCTACCGTTACGCGTGTTGGCTTTCCGGTAGTAGCCTAGCCATGGCTGCACTTTTTGCGCATCTAATGGCTTACTGACAAGGGTTGAAGCGGTATTGGGCTTTGATAGAAATTCACTGATCAGTTTGCTGATGCTGTACATGCCATATCCATAGCCTCCACTCATGGCTAAGACATATCCTATCCCTTGCTGCCGGTTGTAGCTAAAATTAGCACTAAAACTACCAATGCTGCCGGCATGTCCTAAAAAGAAAGTTTTTTGCCCCTCATTGCCAAGGGGTTTAGCATAGAGGCCTAACCCATACCCATAAGGTAATCCCGCTTTGGCTGCTAAGGTGCTGTGCTGTTTTTCCATCTCATCGAGTTGTTTCTCACTTAAGAAGGGCTGCACACTTTCCGAACTCTGCCTGAGGAAAAAACGCAGGAGCTTAGCCATATCCTCGGCATTGGAGCAAACGGCACCGGCTGCCCCACCTTCCATCTGCTCTCCTGAATGCGCAGCAGGAATGAACCTGTCGGTATGCGTATACCCAAGGGCGTATTGCTCACTTGGTGTGTATCCCACCCGTGTAGCCGTCATCTGTAAAGGAGTAAAAACATAGGTTTTCAAATACCTATCATAGGGCATCTTCCCATATTTTTCAATTAGGTAGCCTAACAGATAATAGCCGGGATTGGAGTAGGCCATTCTCATTCCTGGCTTCCACCTGCTTTTATAAGACCCTTGATGGAGTTGCACCTGTTTGAAGATGTAGGACGCTTTGGTTGAGCGGGAAGCATCAGCTTTGCCTCTTACCCGTAACTGCATTTCATCAAAACCTGCTGTATGCTCAAGCAAATGAATGAGGCGTACAGGTCCCCTTTCTTCCCAGGGGTTTTCAAACTTTATTTCCGGGGCTAGTTCACTAAGTTTACTATCTAAGGAGAACTTACCTTCCTCAATGAGTTTAACTACAGCCATGGCTGTAAAGGTTTTAGTGAGTGAACCCAGGCGGAAGAGGTGTTGAGAAGTAACCGGAACTTTCTTTTGTAGATCGGCATGTCCTAAGCCTCCTTGCCAGAGGATAGAATCCTTATCCATGAGTACCATCATTAAACCTGGTACTTTGTCTTGTTCCATCAGCTTTTGAACCGAATCCACAAGAGCCGCAACAGTGGAAGGCAATTGAGCCGGAGAAGGAGTAGAAGCATACACCAGCAAAAGTAAAGGGAGCAGACATTTAGGAATCATTTTCATAAAGGGTAGGCGTTTGGGAATGGAGACTAGATTTTATTCCAAATAATGGCAACAACTCTTATAGCAGGAGAGTAGAAGTTTTAAACAGTACTTACACTAGAAGACTTTATTCTATGGATTTGGATAGAATTAATTCTCGCATAAGAATCGGCAGCAAAGCTGAGTAAAAGCCATCAGGTCGATGAAAAAGGCAAGACTTCTCTCTATTTCTTTAAGACTTCCCACCTACAAGCGTTTACTAGAAGAAAGATAGAAGGAGAGGAACTACCAAACCATCTTGTCTGACCAACCGACAATCTTTAAGGGGATACTCCCATTTTAGGAAGGGATTCGGTGAAAGGCTACTTGGTCAAGTGGTGAGGTGATCAAGTAATTAGCTCTTTAACAAAGTATTGATCTCCTCCTAATAATGGAGACACATTAGCAGTTACGCGAAAGGGGAAGTTTGCGTTACTTTTCTATGACATTAGATATGAATTTAGTGGCTTAACCTACAATCGCTGTTAACTTAGTATCTACTTTTTCGAGAGTATTCTATTATATACCTTCTTTGTTACTGTTCACTTTTGGTTACGCTCTGTTCGATATCGGACAATCCCTCGATGCAAATCGCTTACAGTAACAAAAGCTAAGTAATTGATATTCAATTATATATTTTAATCGGCTAGATCTTTGATTTTTGTGTAAGTAAATAAATCCGGCTAAAAAGACCTGATTCAATTAAAAAACAGGAAAAAATAAATCCTATACCCAACGAGGATAAATCTAAGAAAGAAGGAGCTGTAAATTCCTTTGGAGATAAACAAAGAAGTTGTTGAAAGCTATCTTTTAACCTGATATGGATAAACATTTATTAAAATACACCTCTGCATTCTTTATCCGCCCTTTACTTGCATCCTTATGGATAGTTCTGCTTAGTACTTGTCAGACAAGCAAAGGGGAAAACCCTACGATAGAAGGCGTATGGGCAGGCGAGTATATCAATATAGCCTGGCGTTTGCCTTATCCGGTTATATATGATTTTAAGAAAGATGGAAGCCTGGTAAAAACTATTTTCAGCCAAAGAAAAACAGGTACAACACCTCTCCTGGCGCCTGCAAGATACGCTGCTCATTATTGAAACAACCCATTACAAACTCCTCCGGCTTTCGGAGAATGAACTGATTTTCGCTGATGGCAACTACCGGGCTTTCTACCGCCCTCAGAAAATCAACAAACCTATCTCTTTATCAGACCTCCACCATCTGCTGCAAGCACATGCCTGGCAGAATAAAGAAAAGCCGATACCAGAGAAAGCCTTTATGTTTGACAAACCGGAAATCCTGCGCTTTACCCTGGAAAGATGCAACTGGATCGAACCTATGTAGGGGAAGGAAAAACCTTATATGCCGAGAAAGAAGAATTTTGTTATGCTATTGAAGCCTATGATGACTACTTTTTTCTTGCAAAGAGAGGCTTCCTCGATTCATGTACAAGGGTGGATGTGCAATTTGAGCAAATCATAGAAGCAAGCCGGGATGGCTTTACTTTACAGGATAAAAAGAATATAGAAAAATCAGTAACTCAATACCGGATCGCGCCTAAACAACCGGTAGCCCTTACCATTAGGCAACTTGCCTCAGATTTCTTTGTATGTAATGAGCCATTTATATGGCAGTATTTTAACATTGGTACACAATACAGTGGTGGGCAGCGGGCGATCAATCACTATATTTTATCTCATTATAATGCGCCTGACACAACAGTTGGGCAAAGTGGCTATATCAGTGTGCGGTTTGTAGTCAATTGCGCAGGTAAAACAGGAAGGTTTACTATGGAGCAGTTCAGCCTGGATTACCAGCCTAAAAGGTTCAACCCCCTGATTTCCCATCAGCTCTTTGCCCTCACACGCAACCTGCAAGAGTGGTTACCTGGAAAAACAGACGATGGCATAATAAGGGATAGCTATAGGCATATTACTTACCGGCTGGAATCAGGCAAAATAACGGAAATAGTCCCTTAACTAAAGAAAACAATGTGCTTTGCAAAATACCTGTCTATCACTAAACCCTATGCCTTACTACTGCTTCTGCTTCTGCTGCTAAGTGGCTCCTACAAAAAAAGAGGCATCTACGACCATTTGAGCTGGCCGGAACGGGAAAAACTATCTATGGAATATTACCGGAAAGGTTTTGCAGAAGTAGAATTCCATCAGGGAAGTGTAGTACAAAGACAATTGTATGATACAGCCATTATGATTAATCCCAACAATGCAGAGGCATTGGTTCGAGAAAGGGAGCTGGAACATAAAAATAGGCGATTATGTAACTTATTTTAAGTTGATGAACAAAGCCGTGGAACTGAATCCGAGAGTATATATGGGCTGGCGGGGTTCTATTAAGCTGTATGTACTGAAAGATTACCAAGACGCTATACAAGATATAGAAGGCCATGCCGCCTTTTTTCCGGGTGTCACCACCTACCCGAGAGGTGAAAATGCAAATTATTTGATTGGGCTGGCCAAAAAGCAGCAGGGTAACTATGAGCAAGCCATTATCTATTTCAATAAATGTGCAGATGAAATTATAAAAGAACGAGGGGAAAAATGGGTAGATGTCCGCCTATTTGTCTACCGGGGTATTGCCAGAATGCACCTACAACAATACGGGGAAGCCATTTCTGATTTTGACATAGCCTTGCGCAATTATGACAAGATTCCGGAAGCTTACTATCATAAAGCGCTAGCTTTACACAAACTGGGAAAAAGTGCAGCAGTATGCCAAAATCTAAACAAAGCCATGACAACAGCCGGGCAAGGCTATATTTACAAGGATGTAATTGACCAGCTCTACCTAAGTGACATAGCACAAGCTCAAGATTGCTGGTGCCAGGCAAAAGAGAAAAATAATTAATCAAATTTCTTAATAAATGTTATAAACATCCTACTTGTTTAACGTTTTATAAATGCAATCACGTAGTAGCATGTGTACCCAAGCGCAGAGAACATAGAATTTTGTAAGTACGAAGTAACGCCAATTTCCCCTTTCGAGTAATTGGAAATAATTCATTCTTTGGGATCAACCTACGTGGTTTTCTTCCATATGCTGGTCTGAAAAATAGTAGCATACACTTTTTCATTTGCTCAGTATTCGCACGATGCGGCCATATACAATATCCGATATTGTCCAGGTGTCCCCACCAGTGGTGTTGACAAATTGGACGACTACAGTGTCAATTTCCTTGTGATAGCCTGCTCTTGCTCATTCAACTATGAGCCCTGGTTCAATGCCCTCAGGAATATTCCTACATCCTGTGCTGTTGCGACCATAGATCCGCTTGGAGAGACAAAGTCAAGCCTTTTCACATCCTGCTCATAATGGGAGTCATATCCGCTGGCAACTGCGCTGGTGTCCACTTCACTGAGCAGGCTAAACGTATGCTTTAAGCCCAGGGGAGCCAAAATTTCGCTTCTGATGTATTGCTGATGAGCATAGCCCAGGGTTTTGTCGAGAATGCTGCCCACCAACAGGTAATTTGTATTGGAATAGCTGTAGCGGCTGTCGGGTTCAAATGCTGAGGGGTCGTCCACCACAAGTTCCAGAACCTTGTTTACATCCCTGAGGGGCTCCTCCCAGGGGAAGGAGGGATCTTCAATCCAGTCCGGGATCCCGCTGCGGTGCTGTAGCAACATTCTCAGGGTAATTTTGTTAGCATTCTCTATTCTTGCAGCCAGTTCAGGCAGCAGATCACCAAGGGTGTCCTCCAAAGACAAGCGCCGGTTACCCACTAGTTTGGCGGTAGCGGTAGCCAGATACAGTTTGCTGATGCTGGCGATCTTAAAGAGAGCCTGGGGATCAGCCGGTACCTTGTTCTGTTTGTTTTTCCAGCCTGCGCAATAGAAAATGGGTGGCCTACCTTTCTGATCTACATACACGATGATACCATCCAGCCCTAAAGCTAAGGCATCATCGACTTGTTGCTGAACACTACCAGGTAAAGGTGCTATCCATGCCCATAGGGCAAGCCAAGGAGTAAAGATCGTGGTACAGATTATGGCAACAATAAGCATAAGTATTGTAAGCACCCGTCTGGTTTTTTTCATCAGTCTTGTCCGGCTATAGGTTGAGAGAAATTGTTCCTTCAATTTTGCTATACAATATGATCTAAACAAGCGGAAAAACTTCTGAACAGAAAATTATCTAATAATAGTATTCTCTCTTGCCCATATATGGAGTATCACGAAAGGGGGATATTCAGTTACTATATTTGCATTTTGGTTATTTAGTGTATTTCACATTTATCATCTTTCCCATTCTTAAAATACTCTCATCAATTAATTGGCTTTAGTTATTTTTGTATAATGTTGCATTCATTTTAAAGCTTGCTGAGATGATTGGTGTGACCTATCCATTTTTATCTGAAGAATATATTGCAGAGACAGATACGCTGTTTTACGTTTTTTTAAGTCAAAGTGAAGAGTTGATTATTCCTAAAGCTATTGCTTTCACACCCATTGAGAAAATTGGTGAGAAGTATTACAATTGGGGCTTTGGAGATATGATCCTTGATCCTGGGAGTGGTCAATATCATATTGATGATAAAGCTGAAACCAATAATGGAGATACCAAAACTGTTTTTTATACAGTAGTCTCAACGTTAATTACCTTTTTTCAGATACATCCGGATGCTATTGTACATATTGAAGGAAGCAATGAACAAAGGATGCGGGTTTACCGTAATTTAATCATCAGACACTGGAAGCAGATAGAACCTGTTTATAAAGTAGAAGGTTATATTGAGGGGAGTATAGAAGCTTTTCAGCCTAACAGGAAATATGAATTTGTTTTGATAAGTCAAAAGTGAGTAGTATATTTATTCTATAAATAATTAACGATGGCCTTGCTAGTAAAGAAAGATAAAAGTAAAAAAGTTGGCTTAACGGCTGAGAAGTTAACACAACTGCAGAATTTTATTGATGGGGTAAAATCAGGAGAAATTGTTCCTTTTCAGGAAAAAGTGCAACAAGCTAAACAAAATCTTAGGAAAGCTAAATTGGTTAAGTAGATTTAGAAACAGACAATTGATTAATAGATAAGCAGCCTTAAAGGCTGCTTTTTGCTTTCTAAACTAAAATGTTTTTTAGCAATATTTCAATACAGCAAATTAAGTAGATGAGTTACGACAACTCCCCATTTGAGTTAACCATCAAGACGTGCTAGCCGAGAAAGTATTGCCTTTATGACTTCTTACCTAGAAATGTTCTTTCCAGCTTGGTCCTTTTGTCTTATATCTATCAAACTCATCTTAAGAATGAAGTCATACTTTTAATAATTGAGAAGGACTAGGCCAGCAGTAGCTTTTAGTAAAGGGATTTAAACTTTATTAGTTTAGGTTCGTTTACGAACTACATTCCTTAAAAGAAAGAATTTATGTTTGATCAAATTTTAGACTTAGTAAAGCAACAGGTGGGTGGTAACTCCCAAGTTGCCTCTGCCATACCGGCCGGCCAAGAAGATGCCGTGCACCATGAAATTGCTCACCAAGTTACTCATGGATTGGCCAGCCAGGCGGCCTCCCAAGGTGGGGTAGGTGGTTTGTTGTCGATGCTGCAAGGAGGTTCCTCCGGTAGCCCGATTACCAATGCGATCGAAGGTGGCTTGGTAGGTAGCTTGGGAAGTAAGTTTGGCTTGCCACCGGCAGCAACCGGTGCTATTGCCGCAGCTTTGCCCGGACTGCTACAAAAATTTGCTCATAAAGCCAATGATCCAAACGACTCTAGTATTACCCCAGATAGTATTACTAGTTCCTTATCCGGATTGTCAAGTGGTGGTTTGGGCAGCTTATTTAAATAATCCATGCCAAGGACTAGATAAAATTTAATTACACGGTAGAAATAAGAAAAGCCCGCTTCCTAGTAGGCTTTTTTTATTCCTTGATCTTCTCTTGAGCATTCTACTTGAGCATTCTATTCTAATTGATAGTACTGTCCAGTAATTTAGTAAATAGGGTATCGCTCGATTGTTCTTCCCTTTCTATTGCCCCATACTAATGTATCATCAAATCAGGAGTTAATTTAACTACCCCTTTCGAGTAACTTACATTTGTATTTGATCTTGATTCCTCCTTTGGTCTTGATTCGAGTCTTGCAGAGAAAATTGAAAAAAATTAACTTTTTTGTCAAACCAGAGCAGCACACAGTATGCGGTAATTATTGTTCCATTAGGGTGCATTATATACTAACAAGTTTACTGACAATCAAACTAAAATAACCATTAGTACCACTGATTTCGATGATGAATATTGTTTTAAAGGCGATCCTGTTGGGTTTATTTGTATTCGGGTTCAACCTTACTGGATTTGGGCAAAGAGACAGCATTGATGTGTTTATTCATCAGACGATGCAGCAGAGGAGTATTCCCGGCTTACAACTCTCGATTGTAAGAAAAGGAAAGATTGTGAAGATAG
>Ga0181471_100246_pt1 | contig 17406 bp, 21 predicted proteins | sample InSIn5gowninarea_FD_119083 | JGI IMG/M metagenome (GOLD analysis project Ga0181471, IMG submission 119083) | Clean room microbial communities from NASA Spacecraft Assembly Facility at Jet Propulsion Laboratory, Pasadena, California, USA -... ...
TCCTCGTACTCCATTGACAAGGTTTATTTCCTACAACCTTGGAATCTTGCCATTGCGCGATTGCAAATTGCCCAGTGCTCTCACTGCATCTTAAAAATATGCCCCATCGATGAGCGATACCCATGCTGCGGCAACAGCTGCGCCCTCCAACCTCGACCCCCGCCTCGCACCCCCACCACCAGAGTCCCCCGACTCAGAGCCCGACCACCAAACCCACCCGCCAACACAAGAGCCCTTCCCCGCGCACACAACTCCACGCATCTGGTTCCTGACCTCCGGGCTCAACCCCATCGCCCTCGTTCTCGCCCGCGCCCTGCTCGAACACGGCGATAAAGTCGTCGTGGGCATTGATCCCGGGGAGTGCGAAAGGGCGGGACATAGGAAAGATGAGTTTAGAGGGCTTGTGAGGGAGGTTGCGGGGAGTGAATGGGGGGAGAGATTTAGAGTTGTTGGGTTTGATGCGAGGTGTGTGAAGTAATTACGAAGGAGCTATGGCGAGGATGCTAACTTGAGATAAGATCGGTTGCAGAGTGTCAGGCTGCTGTTGCGGAGACGATTGATGGGTTTGGGAGGATTGATATCCTCTTATGTTGTAACAGTGAAGGTGTGGAACTGGGTCGGACCCATTGTACAGCACATGCTAATGAGGGACTAGCACTTGTCGGCACGATTGAAGAGCTCGGACAATCTGCGCGCACTCAAAGTCTCATAGGCGACCAATTCGCGACCAATTTCTTTGGACCAGTCAATGTCATCAAGGCTGCGCTGCCTCAATTGCGGGCGCAGAGGAATGGGCATATTATACTGCTTACTGGCATAAGTACATCTATGGTAGTAGTCACAACACAGAACAAAGCTGACAGTAGCTAGCTGGTCATCTAGGCACACCAGGTCTCGGCATGTACTGTGCCTCGCAATGGGCGATCGAAGGTTACTGCGACAGTCTCGCATACGAGATTGCGCCGTTCAATCTAAAACTCTCGATTGTGCAGTCTAATATCGAAGTATCTCTTTTGACGAACAAGCTTGTCGTTGTTCCCTCAATGGCAGCATACTCTGCGCCGACAAACACTGCTCCTCTCGCACGTGCGTTCCTTGGCAGAATGCTAGATAGACTCGATGAGACTACTACGCCGAACGAGTATGGCGCGCAGAAGCAACTGCCAAGTGAAAGCATGAGGTCTGATAAAGCTCTGGAGATGTACCCATCACTGCCATCAACGTTTCGACAGAACTTGACCGCTGAGACCGTGTACGCTATTGTGGCGATCGGCGGGCATGAGAATCCGCCCGCAAGACATATTGTCGGGCATGAAGGTGTTGCCAGTGTCAAGGAGAAGTTGCGCACTGTTAGTGAAGAGCTGGAGGACTTTCTCGAGGTCAGCGGCGCTGTGGATTTATGAAGAGCTACACCGGTCCAGGCGCTGGTCTGTGCTGATCATGGTATACTGCTTGGGGGTGCACCGCCACGTTCTGAACGTTCAGAGTTGTTCAAGATTCCTCGAGGTTGTGGGATTTACCGCGTCTCGCACAACAAGGCATCCAGGGCATCAAATTTTGATGAAATGGCTACGTGCCGCTGCGAGTAGCATACTGACATGCAATCCAGCAGAGGCTGGCTTCCGCACACCAAGGCTTGTACCGGGTTCGCGGAAACCTCATTGCGGATATTGCCGAGCTCTTCGACCTATGTGCCATCTCTTCTTCTCCTCTTCCTTGACTCTTGGAGACTCTTATGTGCAGATGCATCACAAGTCTGTGCTTGCACCCAGCTCGAACCTTTTATACATTGGAGACAGAGCCCGAAGTGTCTCCGGTGTCCCTCTGTGTATCCATGGAGGATTTGCTCAACTTTTGCCACAAATTGCGGCATTGGATGCGATGGCGCGTGGTCCTCAATTTCATCATCAGGACAAGGATGCTCCCGAGCTTCGCATATAACACAATCCCAGTGACTCTCCAGAGCATTCCATATATCTCGATAAAGTCGATACACAATCTCATGAAGCACTCGAGGGTTTTCTTCCAACTCGGGCATTATCACTGATAAGGTCACGTCATCATATCGACGGTATGTTAAGAAGCAGGTATTGGGAAACACAAGGTCGTCCTGCTCATCTATTGATGTGCTACGCATGCTAGCACGAAGAGCATTGCAAAGCTTACGGTTGATTGCTTGCTTGCTTCCTGTGTTCCAGTACCACTGTAGCGGATCAGCACACTGTAACGACAACGCGAAACTCGGATGAGACATACCGAAGAGATTGGACGGGAGATGATCTGTCACTATATTCCCGCTTGGGGCAATGAGTGGAATTGCACACGTATGCATAAACATAACCTCCGCCGAAAGCATTTGGAATGCAGATGCATTGTCTAGCATGTACGCCAATGTCAGAAGATATAAGAACTGCAGTTCCGGATTTTTGCGCCTTCGAAGCTGTTTCGCTTGTTCTTCTTCGAAGACGAAGGGCTGTAGGAAGGTTCCCAGCGCATATTTGAGAGCCTCGAAACAGAAGTATTTTTCTGCGGCGATAGCGAGCTGGAGAATACATAGTGGGTCCGTTGGAACGTCGGGTAGTGGTTTATGGTGGAGCAGATAGAAGAGCCTTTCAATTGCCATTGGTTCGTCCTCGGGAAGTTCGAAGGTTGGAAGACCAGCGTCACCCGTCACGTTCAGACGGTGTCCCTCCATCCACTGGTCACTGAACATCGCCCTGAACACATTTGAGGCAGTGGAAAGGATTTTCCGCGAAACTTGGAGCTCACTGTAGTCGCCAACAAGTATCTTGATATCTCCTTCCTCGTCCACCTTGCAATTGCTTCATTTCCATATGATCTGGCTGGCTCTCGTTTTCAGGATCTCCATCAGCGGCATCTTCAGATACCTCTGAGCTTCTAATATCAGGAACAGCTATTGTGGCAGACATATTGGCCATGCAGAGATGAAGTTGATGTTGAAGGGAAAGTTGAACAGGTGGTTTGGAGGGAAGGACGCGTCTTGCATGTGATGACATGGCACGCGTTTTGCATGTGCCGGCTAGGCCGGATGCGGAAGTTGCAGTATGATAGGTTTGAACCGGTCCCTCTTTCGATGATAGTTGTCTCTGCGTGAAGAGACGAAGAGCGTGCAAGAGCTTTGTACTTCTGTTCCTATGCAACCAGAATTTCTGGCAAGGTGTTGATATTCGACTTGTTGACATCGCGCGTATCCACCAAGTCCGTTACTCGGGGGAAAGTCCATCTTCAAATATCTCAGAGCATCCCATTCCTCTACTTACGCTAGCAGTGAACCAGATTTCGCCTCTTTGCTGCACGGCATTCTGTGTCGTGATAATCGGGCTTGCAACTCCCCGCCTTCTCCCACTTTGACACCTTGATGCAGTATAGGCATAAGCCATGGGTATGTCGCTCTGCGATTCCAAATCGATATGTTGCTTCGTCGATGTCGTCCGCATATTCGTTCATGGCTTCGTCCATAAACGGTGCGGATTCCTCGTATCGTGCGAAGTTTACGTCTTCGCATATATTCCTATGAAAGTGGTGAAGTACTTGCGGGTTGCGTTCCCAAATGACCATGGCACGATCCAGGTCCATCACATAGCCTTCTGTACTCTTCCCCGCGGCGAGATAGCGATGCAGATTCGGGAATGGTACTGATTGCGTAGTGAATGGTGAACTGCTTTGAACCCATGCATTCACTATTTGAGTTATTCGCCTGTTGACCGCATGTTTCTCATGGTCCAGTAGCACTATGATAGGTAAGTCGGTTTGAATCGTTTTGGTCAGTTCAACTTACTAAACGTATTTAGTGGAAGTACGTGCGCGATTGGGTTTTCTCCGGATAAAATCAAAGGTTTCGAGCAGCTCTGTGCGAACATGACCTCTGCAGACAGAATTCGAAACGCCTCGGCATTGTCGAGTATGTATGATGCCGCAAGTAGAGACAAGAATAGCAACGCAGTGACTCCGCTGTCATCTCCTTCTGCTGCATCCTGGATTTCGGCCATAAAATCGATGTCGTCCACAAAGGATTGAAGGTAATACTCCAATGTACTTTGGACCAAATGCATGCACAGATACTTTTTGCGCGGCCAATGCAGGATTCAGGATATGGCCAGGTTGTAGCATTTTCTCAATCGACTGATAATGAAATACACGAAATAGTAGCGTCATAGCCATTTGGTCATCCTCGGGAAGCTCGAATACTTGAGACTGGCTCTAATCAAGTAGTCGTTGGCCTTCTGCCCAACGACCACTGAACATTGACGCAAAGACAGGAGCAGCCATTGAGAGAATCTTCCTCGAAACGCGGAACTCAATCTTGCTTTGCACGATAATCCTTAGATCACCATCGTTGTCTATCACGTATTGTTGTGGTTCAGATTCAATGACAGGCACAACTGGATCATCTGGTGAATTCAGCATCGACAGCGCGCTTGCCTGCTCTAGGACTGTCATGTTTGAGTAATTTCGTAAGTTATATGGTTTTCAATCACAAAGAAATAATGTAGCCAACGTCAAAAGAACCCGGATATCAAACAACGCGTCTAATGAGCGTGCCACCTCACGTGAGCACGTGACGTTTCATGCTGCGATGTTTATCCTTGGCAATCTTATCTTGTTGATCTCCAAAGTTTGGAGGAGATAGGACGAGTACTTGAGAACTATTCAGCATGCTAACAGCGTTGGGAAGCTTGCGGTCTCCTGAATATGGACGGCAGCATATCGAATCGAAAGAGTTGCGGCTGTCGAGACGCGCAGTCCAATGTGACATAAAGGATCTGTTGATAGCTTTCACAGATTTGGCCCCAATCACCACCGAACACAATCTTCAATGAGACAGGACGCTCAACTTCATTCTATCTCAGCACATCACTTGGATCTCTAGCGATTCTATCGATATGCGGCCACATCATCTCATCGCAGTCGCCGGACTATTCATCGAACATCATGCCTTGGCGCAATCGACAGCGGTCCTAGACAATCTGGAGCTTTACTGGTCCTACAATCGGTCGCCTCCAGTATATCCTAGTCGTACGGTCATGATCACGCCACGACCGAACGGAAACTAACATCTCTTCAGCAAATGCTACCGGCACGGGCGATTGGGCGGCGGCCTATGAGCAAGCACAAGCGCTCGTCGCAAAGATGAATAATACTGAGAAAGAGAATATCACAATTGGTTATGGGTCATCGACGAATGGGTGTAGGTTAGTCGAGGAAGAGATCATCTTCTCGCCGCAAAAGCTCAGTTCTATCTTAGTGGCAATTCTGGCAGCGTTCCACGTCTAAACTTCTCCGGATTGTGTCTCAACGATGCCGGCAATGGACCTCGCGCAATGGACGGCGTAAATGCTTATCCCGCAGGACTACATGTTGCAGCAACATGGAACAGAAGTCTAGCGTATGATAGGGGACAATACATGGGCGCAGAATTCAAAGCAAAAGGAGGTGAGTAAACGGACAATTTTCGTCAAATTTCCAAAACAGCTGCTGAACTTTGGTTGCAGTCCATGTTGCATTAGGCCCCGTCGTAGGACCACTCGGACGCGTAGCAGAAGGGGGCAGGAATTGGGAGGGCTTCTCACCGGATCCATACCTCACAGGCGATCTAGCCGCACAAACCGTCCTTGGTATGCAGCAATCCGTGATCACCTCACTCAAGCACTTCATTGTATATGAACAAGAGACAAATCGTATGCCATCCGGAAGCAATGCTTCCTACAGTGCGAACCTGGACGATCAGACGATGCACGAGCTATATCTTTGGCCATTTCAGGATGCTATACGCGCTGGGACTGGTTGTGTCATGTGCAGGTACGTGGCTGCCCTTGGAAAATGTCTTACTATCCTCTAATACCAAAGAACAGCTACAACCGCGTAAACAACTCCTACGGCTGCCAAAATAGCAAGACACAAAATGGATTACTCAAAGGAGAGCTAGGCTTTCAGGGTTTCGTGGTCAGTGACTGGAGTGCTCAACATGCTGGTATAGCTAGTGCAGATGCGGGTATGGACATGGTGATGCCTGATTTCGGTTTATGGCAAGGTCATCTCGCGAATGGGGTGGCGAACAAGTCATTGTCGCAGGCGCGGCTCGACGACATGGCTACACGTATTGTCGCCACTTGGATTAAGTTTGCCAACTTCTCGAATCCTGGCTTCGGCGTTACGCAAAACACGATTGCTCCGCATCGCTACGTCAATGCACGAGATCCTGCTTCCAAGAGCACGATATTTCAAGGCGCCGTCGAAGGCCACGTCTTGGTGAAGAACGTCAACAAGACCCTACCTCTCAAATCACCGAAATTACTATCTCTCTTTGGTTACGATGCCTATGCACCACTGCAGAACAACCCAAATTCCGCAAAGTGGACCTTCGGCTACGAATCCGTCGGCGTTATTGCCAATGACTTGGATGTCGGACTCCAATTTGGTGCTGTCAACTCAACTGGCCACCCAGAAGCAACATACAACGGCACTCTCATATGCGGTGGTGGATCCGGAGCCAACTCGCCAGCATATATCAGTTCACCTTTCGAAGCTTTCCAGCAGCAAGCATATCAAGACAACACACAACTCCTCTGGGACTTCTACTCTAACAGTCCAAACGTCGACCTCGCTTCTGACGGTTGCATAGTGTTCATCAACGAGTTTGCTGCAGAAGGAGTGGACAGACCTGGTCTAGCTGATGCAGGTTCAGACACACTCGTCATCAACGTAGCAAACCAATGCAACAACACCATCGTCGTAATTCATAACGCTGGTATCCGCCTAGTCGACAACTGGATCGAGCATCCTAACATCACCGCCGTCATCTTCGCTCACCTTCCAGGCCAAGACTCTGGTCGCGCCCTTGTGGAAGTCATGTATGGCAACCAATCACCATCCGGCCGCCTCCCATACACCGTCGCAAAACAGGCATCAGACTACTGGTCCCTCCAATCACCCGTCCTACCCTCCGGAGATTCCGAATACTACACCCAACTCAACTTCACAGAATCAACACTCATCGACTACCGCCACTTTCTCTCTGCCGCCATAACACCACGCTTCGAATTCGGGTTCGGCCTTACCTACACCACTTTTAACTATACATCTCTCGCTGTCTCACTCCTTCCAAATAGCACAGCCCTCTCCGCTACACCACCACCGGCTCCAAGTCCTATGCCACAAGGCGGTAATCCTGCCCTCTTCGCTCCAACCGCATCCGCCACCTTCACGCTCACCAACACCGGCAACTTCACAGCCTCAGAAGTTGCACAACTCTATATCGGCTATCCCGGTGGCTCCACCGATGGGGAGTCACAGGGCGAGCCACTGGTTCAGATTGGCAGACAGAAGATACGTTGGCTGAGGGGGTACAGCAAGCAGAACTTGGCGCCGAGTGGGAGTGTCAAGGTGGAGATGATGTTGACGAGGAGGGATTTGAGTCGTTGGGATGTGGTGCAGCAGGAGTGGGTGTTGAGGAGTGGACGGTATGATGTTTTTGTTGGCGCTAGTGTGCTGGATATTAGACTGGTGGGGAATTTGACTGTATTGCAGTCGTGAGAGTGGAAAGTTATGGGCCAGAGTACCACTGTACAAAACATGCAGCATTAGATTCCAGGTATAGACGCCTTTGTACAAGTAGATTATATGAATCTTCAAATATCCGCATGTTTCCCATTAACGAGCGTATACCTATACCTCGCCTTTCCATCATTCTGATCCACAACAGCAGCATTCGCATCCCTCATATCTCTCGTCTGGACCCACGGTTTCACCTTTTGCTTGGCCGCCAATTCCAGCATCTCGCGGATCTCGTGGGGTGCACCGATGTTGCTGCCACCTAGGAAGATTCCTGTACGTGTGAAGTCGGAGGCAGTGAGAGTGGGAAGCGCGTCCTCGGGCAGGCCGACCTGCACGAGTTTGCCGTTTATGCGGAGGAGTTTTAGGTAGGAGGAGAGCGGCATCTGTTTGAAAGTCTCGGGCATTAGTCCTTCATGTCGCGAAACATATTGAATTGGGGCGAGTAAAGGGAACAAGTGACATACCTTGCTGCTGCTCACAGTGCAAACGATCAAATCCAGCGTGCGTCTATACTTGTCCTCCCACCCTAGCTCGTCCTCCGTCGCAATATACTGATCTGCGCCCATAGCAAGAACGTCTTTTCTCTTGTCGTTATACCTGCTTATACCCACAACCTTGTCCGCCTTCAATGCTTTCGCGAAAAGGACACCGAAGTGGCCAAGGCCGCCAACACCGACAATGCCAACCTTCAGGCCAGGACCGCAGCCATTTCGCACGAGCGGGGAAAACACGGTGATACCGCCACAGAGCATGGGCGCTGCATCGGCGCTGTCGAGCTCATCGGGGATCTTGAAGACGAAGTGGGATGGTGCACGGTGATAGTCGGCGTAGCCTCCATAAGACTTTTCGCCCGTGAAAGTCTTTGTTGCAGGGTCGAAGTAGCGGCTGTTGTAGGTGCCTGTTGAGCCGTTGCGACAGTGGTTTTCGTTGCCAGTGGAGCACTCTTCACAATCCGGGAGGCGGCCGAGGCAGGAGTCACTATGGCTGTCAGTCAATGCGACCAATTTGCGCGAGTGGACCTACTTCTGTGCACCAACACCAACACGATCCCCAACCTTGATGTGCTGAACGCCCCTTCCAACTCTGACTGCTTTGCCGACAATCTCGTGCCCAACAACAACAGGATATCTCGTCGGTCCCCAGCCGCTCCTTAAAGTATGGAGGTCTGATCCACAGATGCCGCAGTGGGTGATCTGGATATCGACGTCTCTTTCCTCATCGAACGTCTTGGGTTCGTATTCTTGCCAAACCATGTTTCCTTCTATTGATTTGGCGTCGAGACCCATCCATCCTTGGAAGGTGTAGGAAGAGGACGAGCCGGTGCTGCAGGAGGGGCCATGGGTGTTGGTGAAGATGTCTGGCATTTTGAAATCTTCGCTTTAATCTATCAGAGGGTTGCTTCACGCACGGCGTTGATGTTGGAAAAGGAAAAGTAACAAAGATAGTGGTCGTCATTGGGCTCAATGGACTATTCCAGATGGGGAAGGAGCTAATGATAGAGGATTAACCAAATACGGAAGTGATTAGTAAGTCGTGCTTGCTCCACCCAAGCGCGCGCATCACGAGGGTGGAAGCAAGCGCGTCATCTTACTACTCTCTTTGCTAAAGTGTTAACATAGCTCCTTACGCTTGTATGAGTACTTGATAGCAATCGTATCACCACTCAACCACGAGTAGTATACGACAGTCTCGCATTCTATGCCAGTACTCATCCTCGATATTCATACTTTTCGAAGCTCGATAATCAACTGAACGAAACATTAACGCACTTCGAATATCGATAACATGATCTCATCCTTAACGTCAATATCCCCAACGTCAACCACATGCTCTCTCCTAGATCTTCCTGTCGAGCTTCGTTTACAGATCTATTCCTACACATTTCTACCCACCACGATCACGATTTCGAGCACTCCGTTACGATCAGGGGATTGTGTACCTCGAGGCAGCCCAGTTCCTGGGCTTTCGTATGCTCGCAAAATTATCGCCGGAGAGGGACACCAGCCCGAACTTCTCAAGAAGGAGCATGAAGGCGACTATGAACATGGATCGAGTTCCGAGTCACAGCCCCCTGTATATCAAGCGCAGGAATTGGCAGAAATGCTTAGGAACTCAGAAGGTACTGCTCATCAAGGCTCTGCTTTGTTGATGGCAGCTAGGTTTCTGAGCTGGGAAGACAGCAATGATATAGCGAAATGGGAGATTGCTAAGGGCACGGAAAGACGGTGCAACTCAGCGAGGACAAAGATTCCAAGCCAAGACACCCCATCGTTCATCCTCCATGACAATATTGGCGCGCTCCATCGGACATGTCGGACCATTCGTTCGGATCTCAACAGACATATGCATTCAGAAAACAGCCGATTCAAACACTCACCAGAGAGACCTCTCAACCTTTATCTTTCGTACCCGTCCGGCGTCTGCTTCGTCACTCATCGTTATCGTCATCTTCTACGCATGGTGGGCAACATACACATATCTGGTATTAGCGAACTAAATGAGGTTGAGATGAGTTCGGATTATCTACTGGTCAAGCAACGACTAAAAGCACTGGAAACGATGGTATCAATCTTACTCGGGAAGCGAGGCGGTCGCGTTTCACCCTCGGACTTTAGCGGCAAAGATACACTTGTCAGTGTTTCGCGTCCGAGGCTTCCAGCAGCCTTTTCAGCTCCTGCTACGCGCGCGTCACCGATCCTGCACGTCCGATTATTCCATCCTCAAATGTCTCCACCTGATGTAATAACCATACATCCTCAATCGCCCATGACGGATCCATATGAGCTCCTCTGGCGATCTAAATACTCACCAGCACCTGTCGTATTGAGGTTCATCTATGGTGGAGCAATCGTACTCACAACACTGCGAAGCAGACGACCATCTCGACCAGGGGCAGGCGTGGATATCTTGGCGAGGGCCAATTCTGAGCCAAGCAGGGAGGTGACCAGTCGCCATCTGACTCCCGGCCAACTCGGAACAGGATGGGAAGTAGACAGTTGGTTGACGACGGGTTGGCAGGACGATGATGACGAGGATTAGGCAATGGAGATAGAAGGCAGTTGTGTTGAAAATGGTAGACGGATGAGGTATTACTAATCACAAGATTTTTATGGACGAGTGACAGGGGTTGGTTTCAGTACAAAGGCTTACTTTGGATATTTCACAGGGGTATGGTTGGACTATGAAGCGAGGTATTCTTTCTGGTTATCGGAGTGGCTTCGTGAATAGTGTTCCACAAGCGGAACGACTCATATCTCCAACAAACTCTAAGATACGAAGGACATCATTAGGTAGTGTAGATTGTGATGGACTACGCTTCAAAGGATAAAGCATAAGCGATGAGCTTGAACACTTCCAGTAGTGGCGTAACGCCTATCGCAATGGCGCTCATTCCCAGTAGTTCTGGCCGGTTCTATTCTATTTGCGGTAAGCGATTTAGTACTGGTACCTCGATGTTGACGCACGACAGGTCACAAGTCCTGTGATGGCTTGGTCGAGAGTGACCGTCGCTCCTCGATTGGCTTAGGATGCGGGGAGTGGTAGTACAACGGAGGCCGCCGGAAGGAATTAGGCGAAACAGCATGCTTTGCCTGTTGATGTATATAAAGCTGTCAAATCACCCACCAGCTTGCATATAAATTATAGTCGTTACATCCCCATTCAATAACACTCAACTTCCTCACCGCTCATTAGTCACTTTGTCCTTCGCTCAAGCCCACACAATCAAGATGCCACTGACGACCACCGAATCAACCTTGACAACCTCCAAAGACCTCTTGCAAACCCTCCATGCCATTGCAGGTCCCAACCAGGCTACCGTCCAGTTCACGTGCGTGGCACCCGCCTAAGCGGGACCTTCACGCCATCGCCACAAGCTTCTCAGCTCTCCACCGCTCCCCATTTCAATGCATCCTCCACTCCTCTGACCGCCCGCCTCTCCTCTTCAACAGGCCTTCCAACTCTCCCAGACACAGACCCTAACGGTAACCCACGCGCCCTCGCGCTACGCTTCCACTACCACCCCTCCAACCCGCACAAACACACCGACATCATCGCGCACTCTACGCCTTACTTCCCTAGCCGCACTGGCGAAAACTTACTAGCGTTCTTTCAGGCTCTGATCGCATCTGCAGACTCTCGGGCGGGGAAGCCATCGGCCATCAACAAGTTCTTGGGCGAGAACCCGGCTGCGATGGCGTTTGTACAAGCGTCGAAACCCACGCCGTCGAGCCTTGGGAAGGAGGCATTCTATAGTGTCTCGGCGTTTGTGCTCAAAAGTGCCAGTGGCAAGGAGACCAATGTGCGGTATCGCATCTTACCTGCACTAGGCCAGGATCATCTTGATGCAGACGAGGTCAAGGCAAAGGCCGATGATTTCCTATTCGCGGCGATTCCCCACGAGCTGCCAATCACGTACAAATTGGTTGTGCAAGTGGCGCGAGAGGGCGACCAGACTGACGACGCGACGGTACGCTGGCCTGAAGACAGGGAGATTATGGAGTTGGGTACTGTTGTGCTGGATAAGGTCGTGGAGGATAACCAGGAGGAGCAGAGGAAGATCATTTTTGATCCTGTGCCTAGGGTAGAGGGCATCGAGGCGTCGGCTGATCCTTTGTTTGATGTTCGTGCGACGGCGTATTTGATCAGTGGGAGGGAAAGACGTGCTGCAGGCGGTTTGAGCCCCAAGGAACTCAGGAGTGAAAAGGCGGTCGAAGTCGCGAAGGAGGCGCCGCATTGAGTGGTTTGAGGTCAGCTTGGAATTGAGATGAGGATTGATCACGAGTGCCTACTTGATAAGTAGGATTTCGAAAGAACGACAGTGATTCGTTGATGTTGTAGTTGTTTGTTTCTCAAGGGAGAAATCCATATTTTAGGATAAGTGATTCACGATCTTGACGATCAATTGTGATATCTGCTGCCAAGTGATATTGGAAGTCATCTTCTTCCCGTGGCAAATTTCCCTTCAATGTTCGTACCCACTTGGCTGTCTGTGTTTCGCTGTCAACGTGAGAACCCGGAGCTAAACGCGAATCTTTCAAAACGTTTCATCTGCACCTCAACGCCATCGAATGGCGTGGTCTTGTAAAATAATGGCACATCATAACACGACTGAATAATCATGGTTCGTGAATAGACTGCTCCAGTGACAATTGGGAGTGAGGAGATTGAATGAATTGACTAACATGAGCCCGGCAATGGAGGAAGTCTCTTTTCCGATCATGCTGTATTATGATAACCAATTTCTTCTGTGGGAAATGGGCCTCAGTGTTTGGTTTTGTCACGACAGAACAACTTGTAGCGTGAAGTCCTACGTATTGCTGAATCGGTCAGTACTTGCCCCGGAAGCAAACCCTTTGCTCCGGAAATGGTTTAATTAATGACGTAGTGCTATCTGGCTTCGTCGACAGTGATTGTATGTGGTGCGTACAGAAGGTGCTGTTTTGATTCAATGACCATGGCAGGTAGTGGGGGTGCATCGAGGTGATGAGGCCCGTGCCAGCCAGTTCTAGACATATCCTGACTCTCCGTTATGAACACGATTGTGGCAGATATACTGCGTGCGATTTTTTTCCCATGTAAGCACGAACTTGTTGTCCTTGCTGTTACTTCCGAAGCAGCTGTGTCATGGACCGTGTCTGTGAACTTCTTCTCGGGAACAATTTATAACCTTGAACTGAGCACGTGGAAGATGTTATATCGTATGAGTTGATGAAGAGGGCCGATAGCCGAACAACCAGCATATCGGCACAAAGTGGGATAGTCTGCAGTATTGTACACGAAGCCTGGGCGGTAAGAAGAAGGTAAGACATTTTTCCCGTAACATAGTCCGACGAAAAGGTCTCTTTGATCGTTTACGGGAACATCACGCTGGGTTATTCGAATCCATACAGGTCTTTTGTGCTTTGGCCACGTGAGGAGCGTCATAAGCAAATGAACCAAAGCTCGAAAAGTGTATTTGTTTCTCTGCGGAATATCTGGTCACAAAGCTTAGCTGTCCGGACAGTCTCGCGGCCGGGCCTCCTCGTTCTCCGTTCTTGGTAGCCTTCTAGGATTATGTGTGTGCGGAAAGGCCATGACGATAGCTAGGGACAGAAACTGCCAGCGTTACAGTTTGCTTAACTGTCAGTCGATGGAGCTACGTTGTTACAAAAGCCCGAGAGAGCGAGATTCGTGTGCTCCAGCATTTCAAGTTCGACGATATTTGTCATCACTATTGTGGTATGAACGCTGACTTGATGTTACCGGACTGCCTTGTGCGCTCATGCGTAGCTCGGCCCATTATCACCCGAATTTGGATCGGTCATTCTGATCCCACCAGGACAGCTAGCAGAAGCAATGGGATCACTTCGGCAAAGCTTTGACCTGTCTTTACGACCCGATAATGGGATATTCTGGCATTGCCTTGCATCTGTGCCTTGAAGATCATTTTAAGCCAATCGGTATCGCTGCGATCGAACTGAGGCGCGATTAGCGAGAAGATGTGCGTCCGAGCACACGGGCTGCTGCAGGACGCCTTACATAGGCGAAGAGGATTGGCCAGGCAATGTAGCCATAGTCAAGGTTTTCGGAAGAGGTTGTGATGTTGAAGTTTCTACAAGTCATGAATTCCCCTCACCCGATCCGAGATCTGCGCGGTGCCACGCTTGGCTCCACCAAACCTTGTTTGTCCCTTCCCCACAATGTAATCTTTCTTCGGCAAAATCCCCTTCCTCGTCGTCACTTTCCCACTCCATCTCCAGCGGACTGTGCTCTCCATTCGACGCCGCGAACCCTGCCCAGGGGTCAAGCGAGGGTCCATGCGTACCTACTTACTGGACGGATGACATCTGCCGGCTCTGCTACCTAGGTAGGAGATAAACCCCTGAGCGATGGATCTGTATGACGACAAGTACCTCTCAAAAGTGTTCCTCTCCACACCTCTTGCCCTGGTTGGGAGATTGGTCGTCCGACATTGACATTTGTGCACACTGATATGCCGTCTTTTATGTCGTTCTCGACGCAGCTCATGGCGCCAATCTGCAGGGTTGACTCCCAACACAACTTACCACCTTTACAGTGCCCAGTCATTGTGCCAGTCCCACCCTCCCACTCGAAAGAATTACGCATGTCTGTGCTCGTATGCCTCTGAAAAATTCTACATTGAGCAGATGCGCAACCTTGTTAAACGAGCGCGGACTCTCGGCCTTGGCTCTCCACTACACCCTCCGCACTATGCAGGGAGAAGTGACGTGCAAGCTCCATCGCAATTGTGGCAAGCAAGAAACACAGCGTAGCCTTTATGATGTGCTGCGATCATGTCAAATCCCAAAACCCGACGCTCTTCTCACATATAAACACCAGTACCTTTCTTTCTCATCTATCTTGGCAGTCATCCAGAGTTTTGCAAGAAGTCCAAAGCCTGGAAACCGTTGGTGAAAGTGATTTACATATATCGATTCCCCACAATGTCTTGGCTCAAGCAACTCGTCGGCGTCCTGCCTGTTGTTAGTGCACTGCCTGTCGAGCTGGAGACGACAACGTTAGAAAGTCCGCACACTTTCGAAGAACGTATGTCAACTGCCCACCATCATGTACAGCTTCAAGGACCAAGACTCATTTTTATTTTAGGCTCAGTATGCAGCGGCAACACAGCTACGACCAGATCACAATGGTGCCAATATAGCATTAACACCGACTACTACAACTCTTACCCAAACACTGGCCAGACCGTTACCTATAACTTCGTGGTGGAAGAAGTCACACTCGCCCCAGATGGAGTACCTCGACTGGTCCAGTCCATCAATGGTCAATTTCCTGGCCCAGCGATAACGGCGAACTGGTAAGCGCCACAGATATCATACTTCAAATTTCTGCTGACAATGCTATGTAGGGGAGATACAGTGGTTATCAATGTGCAGAACAACTTACCACACAATGGAACAAGGCACGTCGAACTTCTTATTATGCATTGATCATGCTAACATGGTCACCTTAGCATTCATTGGCACGGTGTTCGCCAGCTCAACTCAAATTCTCAAGATGGTGTCAACTCAATCACGCAATGCCCGATTGCACCAGGACAGAGCATGACATATACTTGGCTTGCCGAGCAATATGGTACTAGGTACATTTCTTCTGCAACGCATTCCGAGGCATATTTCTAATGAGTACTTGTAGCTGGTACCACAGTCACTATGGCCTCGAGGCATGGGATGGCGCTGCAGGTCCAATCGTGATCAATGGTCCGGCTACTGCAAACTACGACGTAGACCTTGGACCTCTAGTACTCAACGACTGGAACCATCAGACAATGGAGTCGTTGTTCCCACAAGCTCAGAAGCAACAAGCACCTCCAAGGTTGGACAATGGTCTCTTCAATGGTCAGATGACGTGGCAAGGCCAAGGCAGCTACTGGAGCCAGACAGTTACATACGGCAAAACGTACAGGTTACGCCTCATCAACACTGCCATCGATACAGCCTGGTTGTTCTCCATTGATAACCATCAATTCACGGTCATCGCCGCAGACTTCGTCCCCATCAAGCCATTCACGACCACGGTGTTATCCTTTGGTACTGGTCAGCGACACGACATTATCTTCACCGCCAATCAGAACAGTGCGACTAGTTTCTGGATGCGTGCATACCCTGATAGCTTCTGTTCGGGCATCAACACTGCACAAGCGGATAATATCAGAGGTATCCTATATTACCAAGGCGGATCTGGACTACCGACTACTTCACCACAAGCAGGGTACTCGACGAGCACACAGTGCTATGGCGTGCCAGACAACAAGCTTGTCCCTTACGTATGGAAGACAGTGGTCCCCTCCATCAACATTGTGGTTGAGACAATGGACTTTATCTGGAACTATACAGATAATATCCAGGCCTGGTACTTGGACGGCTCTACATTCTATAGCGAGTGTAAGTACTTCTTTGGTCACGTCCCGTTCATGCAACGACTAATACTTCAAATAGGGAACAACCCCACCGCACTTCAAGTGATCAACGCGGCCCCCAGCGCACCACACTTCAACCAAAGCCAGAATGTCGTTATGCAGCCAATCGCCAATACATGGCAGTATATCGTCATCCAGACTGTTAATCCCATCGCACATCCCATTCACTTGCACGGTCACGACATGTATATTGTCGCCCGTGGTGGAGGTCTCTTCTCGCAACAGCTGCCAACCCTGACGTGGATCAATCCGACCAGACGTGACACAGAGATGTTGCCCGCGAACGGTTGGATGGTCATCGCCTTCTTGAGTGACAATCCAGGTGCATGGCTCTTACATTGTCATATCGGTACGTTATGCTGTAGACATGTCATGACCTTGTATACTAATTGCATATAGGATGGCATCTTACCCTTGGTTTCTCCATGCAGATTGTTGAGCAATATAGCCAGATGCCTGCCTTGTACAACAAGAACAATTTGCTGTCGACTTGCGCCAGCTGGGACGCGTTTACCGCCAGCTCGGGTCTTAACCAGAAGGCTATCCAGGACGATGGTGTGTAGATGACTCGTCTACCAAACGAGCCCCACTATCCCGCCCACAGCTTCGTGCATGCGGACCTTACAGGTCCTGCTCATAGTCTAGCGGCTCGTTAAGTCGGTCGGCTATATGGTGGAAGGTTGGTAGGCCGATTTGGCTCTTTTACGGTACGACTCAGAGTACTGGAGGGCGGGTCAAGCGATGTGGGAAGATAGGTGGTTATTTTGCCAAGAGTGCTGAGATTTATATGATCAACAAAAAGCTCGACGCCGCGATGAACGACGCCATGATGATGAAGATACATGTTGCATACAGGGTACATTATTTAGCATCACAATGGCTTTTATCAC
>Ga0181471_100249_pt1 | contig 17269 bp, 14 predicted proteins | sample InSIn5gowninarea_FD_119083 | JGI IMG/M metagenome (GOLD analysis project Ga0181471, IMG submission 119083) | Clean room microbial communities from NASA Spacecraft Assembly Facility at Jet Propulsion Laboratory, Pasadena, California, USA -... ...
TGAGAGAAAGAGCACACTATTATTATCAGAGGAAGAAAAAACCTTGCTTGAAAAAACATACAAAGGTTTTGTAAGAAATGGTGCAAACCTATCTGTTGAACAAAAACTGAGGTTGCGTGAGATCGATAAGGAGCTGTCCCAGCTTTCACTTGCTTTTGGTGAAAACGTGCTAAAAGAGACCAACACCTTTAGTATGGAGGTTACCGATGAAAAGGCCCTGGCAGGACTTCCCGAATATGTGATAGAAGCAGCTGCCCTTGCTGCAAAGGAAAGTGGAAAGGAGGGTTGGGTTTTTACGCTTCAATACCCTAGTTACATTCCTTTTATGACCTATGCAGAGAATCGGGGACTACGAGAGCATATGTTTAAAGCATTTGGATCGAAGGCTTTTAAGGGTGACGAAAACGACAACAAAGAGATTATCTTAAAGAAAGTGAGGTTGCGTCACGAACGTGCTAATCTTTTAGGTTATGCTTCACATGCTGATTTTGTACTGGAAGAACGTATGGCAGAATCTCCTTCAAAGGTTATGGATTTTTTGGACAACCTTTTGAAGTATGCAAAACCGGTAGCTGAGCGGGAAATGGCAGAACTCACAGAATTTGCAAGAGCTATTGGCGGCCCTGAGAAACTGAAGAAATGGGATGTGAGTTATTATTCAGAGAAATTGAAGAAGGAAAAATATTCTATAGATGACGAGATGCTTAAGCCGTATTTTAAGCTGGAAAATGTGATAGATGGAGTATTTCAGGTTGCTGGTAAATTGTATGGATTACAATTTAGAGAGCTGGATAATGTTCCTGTATATCACCAGGATGTGAAGGTATATGAAGTGCTGGATGAGTTAAATCGTCATACAGCCGTTTTCTATGCCGATTTTTTTCCAAGGCCGGGCAAAAGGAGTGGTGCATGGATGACTTCTTTTAGAGGTCAGAAGAAGGAGGGAGGTAAAGACATAAGACCCCACGTATCTATTGTCTGTAATTTCACAAAACCGACCAGTTCCAAGCCGTCTCTGCTTACATTTAATGAGGTAACAACACTCTTTCATGAGTTCGGCCATGCTTTACATGGAATTCTTGCAGATGGGAAATACGAAAGTTTATCAGGGACAAGCGTTTATTGGGACTTTGTAGAGCTACCTTCTCAGGTGCTGGAAAACTGGGTCTATGAAAAGGAGAGTCTCGATTTGTTTGCCCGGCATTATGAAACAGGTGAAGTAATTCCATTGGCGTTAATCAAGAAAATTAAAGAGAGTGCCAATTTTATGGAAGGCTATCAAACAGTACGACAAATAGGACTTGCTAAACTAGATATGGGGTGGCACATATCTAAATCAGTTGAGGTAAGAGATGTGGCACAATATGAAAAAGAACTTCAAAAGGAAACCGAATTACTTGATCCGGTAGAGGGAACAAATACAAGCTGCTCGTTCTCTCATATTTTCCAAGGTGGATATTCTTCAGGTTATTACAGTTACAAATGGGCAGAGGTTCTTGATGCTGATGCTTTCGAATTCTTTCGGGAAACAGGGATTTTCAATAAGGATACAGCAGATTTATTTAAAAAACACATTCTAAGCGCAGGGGGGAGCGAGCATCCAATGGAGCTTTATAAGAGGTTTAGAGGAAGCGAACCTTCTCCACAAGCCTTATTGAGAAGGACCGGTATGTTATCCAAATAACGATTCATTGACTACATTCTAACTCTCCGACGTTCTGCTAGCCGGAGAGTTAGTGTTTAGATAGAAATTCCAGAATGTCGTAATCCCCCTAACTGTTGGCGTATTCCCACCCTTTAGTTTTTTGCCTGACTCACTACTTTCGCATTATTAGTCTTCGATCACGACATCAAACTTTGAGACAGATCTTTTACCTTAAACTAAAAATATATGGATCTCGCTGCTACTAAGAAAGACATTCAGTCAGAAATGATAAACCGTATTGTAACAAGGGAAGAATGGTTGACGGCACGCAGGGAGCATCTTGTTAAAGAAAAAGAACTTACAAGGCAGCTTGATCAACTGCGAGTTGAAAGAAGGGCCCTTCCTTGGGTAAAAGTGGATAAGAATTATGTATTTGATGGATTAAATGGAAAACAAACGTTATCCGATCTTTTTCAAGGGCGAAGTCAATTGATAGTTCAACATTTTATGTTCTCTCCGAGCTGGAAAGAAGGTTGTGTCGGATGTTCCTTTGGTGCAGACCACTCAGATATCGCAAGGAAGCATTTCGAGAATCGCGATGTGTCCTTCGTTGCAGTATCTCGGGCGCAAATGAATCAGATTGAGAAATTCAGGAAAAGGATGGGATGGGAATTTCTGTGGGTTTCTTCTTACGACAATGATTTTAATTATGACTATAACGTTTCATTTCGGGAGGAAGAAAGAGAAGGAGGAAAGGTCTATTACAACTTCACTGAAATAGACTCCTCTGAAGAAGAATTACCTGGGATAAGCGTGTTTTATAAAAACGAGAAGGGGGAAATATTCCATACCTATTCTACGTATGCTCGTGGAATGGAAATGCTTGTAAGTACTTTTATGTTTATGGACCTCACCCCAAAGGGAAGAAATGAACACGGCCCAGACGGTACCCAGGTTGATTGGATCAGACATCACGATAAGTATGCAAATGGGCAAAATAATAACCTATTAGGTAAGGCTGTTGACGCAAGTTTAGACTCAGGTTGTGGTTGCGGTATTGGAGAGTAATAGGTATGAACTTTAATTACTTCATAAGTTTTTGCATAAAGAAAAGTACTGCTTACGCAAAAGGAGTTAGTTGTAATGGTGCTTTGTTTTGTGGCGACCACCTTCCTAGTTATTAATTATTTGAGGTCAATAAAAAGTCTCCGGTCATTTAAGAGCATAAAATAAAAACGAGCATTAAACCTTTACCTTTTTCCAATTCCCCTTTTTAAAGAAATATATAGCTGCTATTGCTATGGCAGTTTCCGCTACAGGGATTGCGATAAAAGAACCAGTTTCTTTTAAATCAAACGATTTTGCTAGCAGCATTGCAAATGGAATTTGAAAGAGCCAGAAGCCAACAAAGTTGATTATAGTTGGTGTTCGGGTATCCCCTGCACCGTTAAGTGCCTGCATCATTACCATGCCTATGCCATAAAAAATATATCCCGTTCCAATTATTCTCAATGCAAGGGTTCCAGTATCGTGAACATCAGGGTCTTTTGTAAAGACACTTATAATTGGAGAAGCGAATATTAAAAAAGTTAAAGTAACGCCACTCATAAATATAGCATTGTACTTTGCAGTGAGCAGTACACTTTTTTCCGCCCTTTCTGGTTGGTTAGCCCCAAGGTTTTGCCCAACAAGAGTAGCTGCGGCATTGCTTAAGCCCCATGCAGGCAAAATAAAAAAAACAACATTTCTCAATGCCACCTGATAACCGGCGGAAGCGCTTGTTCCACCTGTAGTAGATACCAACCAGGCTAGTATTATCCAGCTACCCGAAGCTATCAAAAACTGAAAGGTAGCGGGCCATGCTATGGTAATCAAGTTTTTCATAATAGAAAAATCAAGCGTGAAATGCTCCTTCTTTATGTGGATATTATTCGTGCCTTTCAAAAGGTAATAACATTGGTAAAGCACTCCTATTCCGCGTCCAATTGTTGTTGCAATTGCAGCGCCGATTAGTCCCAAGCCATCCCAAGAACCTACACCATAAATAAATATAGGGCATAAAATGATATTTGTTAGACTTGCAAGCCAAAGGCTTTTCATAGCAATTGCTGCATTTCCAGCGCCTCTGAAAATACCGTTGATCAAGAAAAGCAGAACAATTATTACGCTTCCTCCAAGCATTACTCGTGCAAAAGGAGTTCCTTCAGATACCACCTCTGGTGATGCGCCCATAAGTTTTAAAATCTCATCAGCAAAGACGATTCCAGCGATACTTATAAGAATCGTTATGAACACGGAAAGAATAATTGATTGCATCCCGGCATGAGATGCTGCTTTTTCATCTTTTTCGCCTATTCTCCTGGCCACTACTGCTGTGGCCGCTGTACTTAATCCTATTGCCATTGAATATACAATCGTCACAACAGATTCTGTAAGACCAACAGTAGCGATTGCATTCTCTCCCAGCTTTCCTACAAAAAACATATCAACAACAGCAAAAACTGATTCGAGACTTAATTCAAGGATCATTGGGATGGCTAATAAGACAATCGCTTCCCGGATACTCCCCGATGTATAATCGTATTCTTCCCCCTTTAATGATCTTTTTACAATGGAAAAAATCTTACTGTACCTGCTGGTTTCTGAAGTCATTGTATGATACTATAATGAATGATATAGCTCTCTTGTTATTGAAAAAATGAGTAAATCTTAAAAAAAGAACAAAGCTATCATTATTGACAAATAATCTTAAACTTTTACTTCTGGGAATGGAGGAAGTTTCAAATTGGATGTATTTGCTTTACCAAGTAAAACATCAAGCGATGGCCAGTTCTCTATTGTACTTGTTTCGATATTCGAGAGGTGACAATCCAGTGATCTTTTTAAATGTCGTCCTGAAAGCTTTTGTATCTGAATATCCAACAGAATACATTACTTCATTTACATTTTCTCTAGAAGATTCCAGACTCATTTTTGCAGCCTCTATTTTAACTCTTTGAATATATTCCACTACGGTATTGGCTGTAGCTTTTTTAAATCTCCTTTCAAAATTTCTTCTTCCTATAAAAAGGTTGGAGGCTAGTTCGTCAACTGTTATTTTATTACGGAAATTATTCTCGATAAACTCTTGTGCTTTCTTAATAGCCTCGTCCTCATGATCTTTCTGTCCTTGAAAAATAACAAAAGGAGATTGACTTCGCCTTTCAATATCTATCTGAAATGCTTTGGACATAAACACTGCTATATCCCGGCCAGCATATTTTTCAATAAGGTATAAGATAAGATTCAAATAGGAGAAAGCTCCCCCGCTGGAATAGATTCCCTGTTCGTCAGTAAGTATTTTATCCTCCACCAAATTAACTTCCGGAAACATTTTTCTAAATTCATTAGCAGCCATCCAATGGGTAGCGCATTTCCTGCCGTTGACAAGGCCGGTCGATGCGAGTAGAAAGGCACCTACACATAGACTACCTACCTCTGCACCTGTTTTATATTGTTTTATTATCCATGGGATAAAATCCGAATTATTAATGACATTAGAGGTCATATCTCCATCAAGGGCAGGTATGATGATAAGATTGGTCCTGTTAATGTCTTTTATTAAAACATCTGAATATACAGTATATTTTCCGCCCGCAACTAATGTTTCCCTTGTAAGACCGGCAAGCTGGATGTTGAAAAGTTCAGGTTTCCCAATACGTTTTAAAAAGTTGTTAACCTCGGTTAGTACTTGTCTGGGGCCTTCGATACTTCCCAATACTGCTCCTTTTGGAACTAGAATAGTGACATGTTTCATTTGGATTAATGTTTATGCTGCAGTAAAGCTAACAGATGGAATTGTCGCAATCAACCCCTTAAGTTGGCGGAAAACACCTCTTGAAGTACTAAAGGTTTTCTTAGGTTTGTGTTATGAAAAAAGAGTAATTAAGGTTAGGTCGTTTCCTGAAATTTGATGTTATTCATAAACAGGAACGCAGGGTATTTAGGGTTTGAATATTATATTTTTTATATAAAACTAAAGATCTGGCTATGAAAACAATACTAATAAAATATTTAAGTAGGCTTCGTGGTCTTCCAAATGGCTGACTTCCCTTCAATCGGCGTGGCATGAAGTGACATGCTGTTCAAGATTGAAAAGTACATCGTGAATTTAACGACTTTTCTAAAGTAAAGAAATCCATTTGAACAATTATAAAATACAAGTTAAAACAACTTATAGAAATGAAAAAAACAGGTAAAATTCTCCTTGTTATACTCTTCATTCTAGCGCTACCATTCCTTGTCGCCTTATTTGTAAACAATGACTATGCAGTCGAAAGAGAGATAACCATTAACAAAGCTCGGCCTGTAGTTTTTAAATTCGTTAAACATCTGAAAAATCAGGACAGCTATAATAAATGGGTACGAATGGACCCTGAAATGAAAAAGGATTACAAAGGTACTGATGGAACAAAAGGTTTTGTTTATTCTTGGGACGGCGAAGAGGCAGGAAAAGGAGAACAAGAGATAAGAAATTTGATCGAGGGAGAAAGGATTGATTTGGAGCTGAGGTTTATCAAACCTTTTGAAAGTACCGCATCTGCACACCTTATCACTGAAGCTTTGTCCGCAGATCAGACAAGGGTTAAGTGGGGCATGAAAGGTAGAAGCCCTTATCCAATGAATTTTATGAATTTATTTATGGACAGTATGCTTGGGAAGGATTTGGAAACCAGTCTTTCCGATTTAAAAAATATACTTGAAAAAAACGAATTAACCGTCAAATAAAATTTATGTCAACTATAAATCCTTATATCAATTTTAATGGCAATGCTGAAAAAGCATTCGAGTTTTACAAATCTGTGTTTGGAGGAGAGTTTACGACAAAGATGAAATTTAAGGATGTCGCCTCCGAACACACTCTGCCTCCTACAGAAGGTGAGAAGATTATGCATGTATCTTTACCGATAGGTCCAAATACCGTTTTAATGGGATGCGATGTACCAGAAACTTATGGGAAAGCTATTGTGGGTACTAATTTCAATATTTCCGTTTCTACTGAAAGTACAGAAGAAGCTGATAAACTATTTGCCGGATTGTCTAAAGGAGGCACAGTTACTATGCCTCTGGAAAAAACTTTTTGGGGATCGTATTTCGGAATGTTGACAGATCAATTTGATATTCAGTGGATGGTGAGCTATGATTACAAATAATACTCCACGAGGTTTGAGGATGAAGTGATACATATAGGATCAAGAAAAGATGAACAGGAGGACTCAGCTAAAAATCGATCAATTAATAGGAATTACAATAGGGTGGTTGATAGTTGGAGCACTGATTACGGTCTATGATCATCTCGTTATTCATGCTAATAACTCCCTTGGGCCATCGGAAAATTATTCATTTTGGTTTTCATTAGCGATGAATTTGATTTCTGCTGTTTTAGGAGCAATAATGGGAGGAAGTTTCCTTGTTTTTTTTATAAATGTGAAATTTCATGATAAGCCGTATGGATATACGATTATAGCAGTCTGTCTCTCCTATGTCTTAGTTATTTTGACAATCATTGGAGCCCTGGCTTTGATATCAGTTCCTTTGAAAACCGGACTGCCTATTACGCATCCTTTATCAAAAGAGTATTTTCATGATTTTCTTATCGACAGTTCACGGGCGAAAAATATAATGATATGGTCTGTTGTTGTAGCAATAACTCAATTACTCCTTCAGATCAATAGCAAATTTGGACATGGGGCGTTTGTGAAGATAATTACAGGTAAATACAATACACCTAAGGAGGAGAATAAAATATTTATGTTTCTGGATATTAATTCCTCTACTTCCATTGCGGAAAACCTTGGAAATGAAAAATATCATGAATTGCTGAAAGATTTTTTTGCTGATATTACCAATCCGATTCTGGATAACAATGGGGAGATTTACCAGTACGTAGGTGATGAGGTAATAGTTGCCTGGAATTACAGTGAGGGGGTCAATAATTGCCAATGCGTGAAATGTTTTTTTGATATAAAAGTTCACATTGAAAAACAGAAGGGAAAATATTTACAACGTTATGGGGTAATTCCTTCTTTCAAAGCCGGCTTGCATTGTGGAAAAGTGGTAGCTGGGGAAATCGGTGTACTAAAACGAGATATCACTTATTCAGGCGATGTATTAAACACAACTTCGAGAATATTAAGCATGTGTAAAGAGCTGAATGCAGAATTTATCTCTTCAGCCGATCTGCTTAAAGAACTGGGTCTCACACATATTTATGCTACCCAGCCACTGGGTTCAATAAAGCTCAGAGGCAAGGAAAAGGAGGTTCTGTTAAGTTCATTAAGCCTTTAAATAATAGATGTTTTTATGGTTAAGACAAATGAAGTTTCATTCCTTCATGTGAGGCCCTAAAGCCTAATTTTTCATAAAACCTAATTGCATCTGGTCTCTGCTTATCTGTAGTCAATTGAAGTAGATGGGCACCTTTTTCACGAGCTCGTTCGATTGCCCATTTAAAAACCATTTCCCCGATTCCCTTTCCTCTCTGATCTTCTCTGATATGGACCGCCTCTACTTGTGCCCTTAATCCTCCCTGATAGGTCAAATATTGAATGAAAGTAAGTTGTAGGGTTCCAATTACTTTATTTGACTCATTTTCAATTACTATTAATTCCTGGTTTTGATCCTGAGCTATTTTATCGAAAGCCTGATAGTACTTTTCGGGTATAGGAGAACCATAACTTTCCCTAAGGCTGCCCAACTTATCATCAGCTAGCATTTGAATTATAAATGGAAGATCATCTTTTACTGCTTTTCTGAATACCATTTGTTTGATGTTTATGAGGAGTACAAACTTCCGGTTCACCTGATATCTCAAGAGGGCCGGGTATTGGTGTACAAATGTATCACAAACACAGGAAAGCTATGAGATTGCAACGCTTAATTTCTCTTCTCTTCCCATTTTCTTTAACAATTGATAATGTGACTGTAAAGCAGAGAAAAAGGTTTTGTTTTCAAGGTAGGGAAGGTTAAACTCTAAAGCCGTTGCCTTTACAATTTTAGAAATAGCATGATAATGAATGTGACACACCTTGGGGAAAAGATGATGCTCTACTTGAAGGTTTAACCCTCCGCAAAGAAAATTTGCCAGGGCACTGTTTCTGGAAAAGTTTGCGGTCGTTTTCATTTGATGACAGGCCCAAGCTTCTGCAATATTGCCGTCATTCCCTGGGTCTGGAAATGAAGTTTGCTCAACAACGTGGGCAAGTTGAAATACCAGACCTAGTACCAGCCCCATTGCAAGATTCATTAAAATATATCCTATTAGGAATTGCCACCATATGATATCCAGCACTACCAGCGGAAGTACTATGAATAATGAATAATAAACCAGTTTGTAGAAAAATAGATTGAAGTATTCCTTCCTGGGATGTTTAGTAGAGTAGTTACCTACCTTTTTTTGGAAAAATTTAACATAATCTTTCCTGAAAAACCATGATAAGGAAGCGAGACTATAAAGAAAGAAGCCATAAAATTGCTGATATCGTTGAAATGAACACAGTTTTTCGTCTTTAGATATTCTAAGTAAACCCGGTGCAATTTCTATGTCTTCATCGTGCCCCGGTATGTTGGTATAGGTATGGTGAACAATATTATGTGTAATTCCCCAAACGTAGGGATTAGCACCTATAATATTGAAAATAAAACCGAGGGAAGTATTTATCTTTTTATTAGAAGAATATGCCCCATGAAGAGCATCGTGACAAATGTTAAAACCGATGAATGCCATCGTCATCCCAAGTAAAATCGCGAGGATTAGTTGCCCATATAGGGGCAGAAAATCAAGAATGATAGTAGTATAAAGGAAGATAAAAGCAGTTAGAAAGAAAACTGTTTTTACAATCATTCTTGAATTGGCATGTTTGCTTTTATTTGTTGTGATAAAATATTCGTCTACTCTTGCTTTAAGGGTAGCAAAGAAATTGGAATTTCCTGAGTTTATAAACTTAAGCTTTTGCATTTTAATGATTTAAGTACTAGGAACTTGTTCAAGATAATAAGAAGCTAGTGCTTAAACTATAAAGAGAAATAATTCCTGAAAAGATATTGTAAGTAATAGATGAACGAACCATTTTTGTTATTAGTTCATCATGATTTTATTAGCCCCAGATAATGGAAATCAATCCATAATCGACTTCCTTTGGATAATGATGAAATAATTAAAAATGCCCGGAGTATTGCATGCGTCTTCAATCTTCCAAACTGCAGATTGAAGTGACCTATGGGCAGAAGGGAAACCCCATGAGTTATAGTAATAGTCGAAATACTTGTTTTCCTGTATCTTCAATGCAAAGGGTTCTGAGGACTTCATCAGGTCAAGAATATCTCCACGGAATAATATTTCTTCTGTGCTTATTTTTTCAGAAGCGATAGTAATACCTGCAAAAAAAGCATCTTCAAAGGCCAATAGATGGATGTCAGTTTGAAGTTTTATGGAGCAAGGTAAATTCATGGTAGCAGATTTAATTAAAGAATAGCCTACAGTAACTTCAAAGAAACCTCTACGGAGGATGGGGAATTATCTTAAAGGATATCTATGCTAAGATAGCCATTTTTTTTGGTAAACTGCTTTTTTAAAACTCTAATCATTAATAAAATATTAGCAGGGATGTAATTTTTAGTATCAAAAAATTTATTAATCGATTGCACTCCAGTTGAAACAAACCGCTCCGTTAATAAATAACATTTTCCATAGGATTAATGAAGGATTAACTTTGATTTAATATACAACCGGTTGCGGTAGCAAAAGTGCTTCATTAATTTACAGTTAAGAGAGAATAAAATAAACAATCTACACAAATTAACCCTTATGAAACATTTGAGAAAAATTTTACTAACCCTGATTCTGATTCCTCTCCTGGGCGGTTTTAGCTCTAAAGCTCAAAATTTATTGCCCAACGGCGGTTTTGAAAATGATTTAACGAATTGGTGGACACAGGCTGATGCTGGTACCAATGCTGTCTTTTCAGTCAACACAGATGACAAGCACGAAGGAATCAAAGCGCTGAAAGTTGCAGTGATAACTCCTGGTGCAAATGCATGGAATGTGCAGGCCGTAAATGACGCATGGGCTTCTGTGACTGGGAAGGAGTATACCCTTACTTTTTGGGCAAAGGCAGAGGCAAATGGAAGTGTATTTAAAGCGATAGTGCAGATGGGTGCCTTTTATACTGAAAAAGTATTTACCCTTAACAATACCTGGCAGCAGTATAGCTGGACTTTTAATGCAGGCGCCGACAATCTCCAACTAAAATTCCACTTTCCTTTTTCCGGTACATTTTATCTGGACGGTTTTAATATTCCAACTGAAATAACCGAACCGCCTCTTCAGAATGAGCTCGTAAAAAACGGCGGTTTTGAGGAAGGAACGGGTAATACCTTTACAAACTGGTGGACTGCAGCAGGCGGGGGCTCAACTGCAACTTTTACCGCAAGTACTGATGTGGCGCAAGGCAGCCGTGCTTTAAAAGCGGAAGTAATTGCCGCAGGGAATAATCCATGGGACGTGCAGGCGGTGAACGATATTTCCTGGGGGGCAGTAGCCGGGCAAAGCTATTCATTGTCTTTTTGGGCTAAAGCGAATTCTTCAGGAGGAAGCTTTAAGGTAATTCAGCAGAATGATGAATCATATGCAGAAAGAGTTGTTCCTGTTACAAATACCTGGCAAAGATATGAATGGGTTTTCACTGCGGCATCGGATGCACTATTGCTGAAGTTTCATTTTCCTGATGTGGGTACTTATTTCATTGACAGGGTAAGTATTCCTGCGCCTGTTGTCCCTGCCGAGAGTGAGCTTTTAAGCAACGGAGGATTTGAATCAGGCAGTGGAAATAGTTTTACCGGATGGTGGTCCGCAGCAGGAGGAGGTGCAACCGCAACTTTCACGGCAACAAATGAAGTGGTTGCTGGGAGTAGGGCATTAAAAGTAGATGTGACAACTCCGGGTGCGAATGCCTGGAATGTACAGGTAGTAAATGACATTCCCTGGGGATCTGTTACCGGGCAAATATATAAAATGTCTTTCTGGGCAAAAGCTGCTACCGCTGGAAGCAGTTTTAAAGTGGTACAACAGAAAGATCCTGCTTATGCTGAAAGGGTATTTTCATTAACAACGACCTGGCAAAAGTATGAATGGGAATTTACAGCCCAGGCTGATGGTCTTTCTTTAAAGTTTCATTTCCCAAATGCTGGAACATTTTATATTGATCAGGTCAGTATACCAGGATCTGATAGTAATGAGCCTATTCCTCCTTTCGATCCATCTGGTCTGAAGCCAATAGCTGAAGGGCAATTCAAGTTTTTAGGAAGCGCACATAGTTCGTCTCAAAGTCCCTTTTTTGCAAATTACTGGAACCAAGTGACGCCGGAAAACGGAGGAAAGTGGGGAAGTGTAGAAGCGACCAGGGACATTATGAGATGGGCGGAGGTAGATTCAGCATATCAATTGGCAAAGAGGAATGGCTTTCCATTCCGTTTTCATATTCTTGTGTGGGGTAATCAACAACCAACATGGATGGAAAGTCTTCCAGCTGCAGAGCAACTCGAAGAGATAAAAGAGTGGTATGCGGCTGTAGCAGCGAGATATCCTGATATTGATTACCTTGAGGTTGTCAATGAACCCCTTCACGATGCACCAACAGCAGGGAGTGGTAATTACATAGGTGCTCTGGGTGGTAGTGGTGCCACAGGTTGGGATTGGGTCGTCAATGCCTTCAAAATTGCAAGGGAGTATTTTCCCGCTAAAACCAAGCTCGTTCTTAATGAGTTTAGTATTACCAATGATGCCTCTTCTGCACAAAGATATGTGAGTATTATCAACCTTCTGAAAGCAGAAAGTCTTATTGATGTCATAGGTATTCAAGGGCATGCTTTTTCTACTACAGTACCTGCGTCTGTCACAAAAACAAATCTTGACTTTATTGCCTCAACTGGTCTTCCGATAATGATTACTGAGCTGGATATTGATGGCCCAACCGATATTATTCAATTGGCAGATTATAAAAAAATATTTCCTGTATTTTGGGAGCATCCTTCTGTTATTGGCATAACCCTCTGGGGATGGAGACCGGGACTTTGGAGAAATGCTCAGAAAGCGAATCTCGTAATGAACAATGGAGGTGAAAAGCCAGCAATGGTTTGGCTTCGGGAATATGTAACCAATAAAAAGCCAGTGGTTGGGGCATCTCAGACTTTTAGTGTAAGTGAAACTGCTTCTAATGGCACTGTAATTGGAACTGTGATAGCATCTGATGCAGATGAAGATGTGCTGAAAGGATGGGAGATTACAGGAGGTACGGGCATGTCTCTTTTAAGGATTGATACAGCAGGCAGAATAGTCTTGATAGCCGATTCTTTGTTGGATTATGAAGTGACTTCAGGATACACACTTCAGGTGGTTGTGAATGACGGATACACAAATAGTAATGCTGAGACGATAACCATTAAAGTACTGAATGAGAACGATAACGCTCCCAATGTAGATATTATATCACCTGCAAGTAATGCAAAAATTAATAAGGGAGAATCTTTGGAAGTATTAGCAAATGCCTTTGATGCAGATGCAAATCTGAGAAGTGTATCTCTTTTTGTAAATGAGGTTCTGTTAAGAGTAGATTCCAGCGCTCCTTATAAATGGGGAGCAAGTACAAACGACAAACCTCTTAAGTCGCTATCACCAGGTATATATCATATTGTTGCTGTCGCTACAGATAAGGGAGGCTTACAAGCCAGTGATTCTATTACCGTAACAGTTCTTGACGATATAATGGGGGCAAATTGTGGAGTCCGAAATGGGACAGCAGTATTTGAAATCAATCCCAAATATCTTCAAAATGCCCATAAGATTACCTGGTGGTTTAATGGGTATACAAAATCAATAAAGTCATTGACTTCTGATAATTCCAAGGTGGAGGTGAGTTTTGGACAATGGTTTAACCCCAGTGATTTGCACGTAGGAATTGCCTATAAGAAGGCGCCGTACTATATAGACCTAAAAAAGGACTTGACAATTTGTCCAGCGACTCCTGCTCCAGACCCTCAAATAGGTTTAGTAGTTTATCCAAATCCAACCACTGGACCAATAAATATATCTGCAGGGAAGAAAATTGCTGAAGTAGTAATTGTCAATAGTTTTGGAAAAAAGGTTTATGAAAAGAAAAAGGTGAACTCCAAATCTATTGATATTATGATTCCTTACCATCAGCCATCTGGAATCTATAAGGTAATGGTCTCCTACGAAGATTGCAAATCGGAAGTAAAAACTGTCACACTTCAAAGATAATTGAGTACAAGAGATAAGTCGAGCATCACTGCGTGACTTATCTCTTGTCTTTCAATTGTCAAACAATGCGGAAGATAAGAGGAATGCGGTCAATCCCAGGAAGGATCAAAAAGGAGGAATAGTAATTTAAATTACTCTTGAATAAGTTCGGAAGCGCCTAGGAAGAAAAATCCAAATGTGCCTGAAAAGATGTTCTTATTATAACAAAACTTATTCACTCCAAATGGCATCAAGAATAAAGATTTATTCTTATTTTCACTTTACTTTTCTTGCCGTACCTGATGTTTGGAATAACAAATTTTACAGCTTTTGTAATTGCAGGAATACTTTTGAATCTGACACCTGGTTCAGATACAATGTATGTATTGGGAAGAAGTATTTCTCAAGGAAAAAAGGCGGGTATCATGTCTGTATTTGGAATATCGACAGGATGTCTCGTACATACAGTACTTGCAGCATTTGGACTGTCGTTTATCATTGCTCAATCCGACTTAGTTTTTAATATTATTAAATACGCAGGCGCTATTTATCTATGTTTCCTTGGCGTTCGTATGATACAGAAGCAAACAGGAGTTGAAGTGGAAATAGGAACGAGCCAGAGAAAAAAGTACTGGAGAATCTTTTTTTCAGGAATATTTACAAATGTATTAAACCCGAAAGTTGCTCTTTTCTTTTTGGCATTTCTTCCCCAATTTGTGAAGTCTAGCCAGGTGAATAGTCCGCTTCCCTTTTTAATTCTCGGCCTCACCTTTATTGTTACAGGGACTATATGGTGCCTAATCCTGGTTCTTTTTTCTTCTCTGATGGCAGAAAGGTTGAAAAGGAATAATAAACTTAAAAACTGGCTTGAGAAGATCGCCGGAAGTGTATTCATTGCTTTAGGATTAAAGCTCGCATTTCAGACCAAGGAGTGATGTACGTTATTCATTCTGGTTGACACATGATTCGATGCAAGGTCGCCGTTCATCAAAAGATTTACCGCTTGTATACTATTTTTAGCACCGGTTCTGTGAAGAATATTCTTTCGATGGATCTTAACCGTCTCCTCGCTTAGAAAGAGTTTTTCCGCTATTTGACAAGTTGTATATCCTTTGGAAAGTAAATTTAAGATTTCAATTTGCCGTTGGGTTAAAAGGTCAATTTGTTCGTTGATCTTATACTCGTATACCTGATTATAGGACTGATCTACTTTTTTATAAATAATTACTTTTAAGGAATTTTCGGTCTTGTATGAACTGATGTCTGTACAGGTATTAAAATCAATCAAAGGTGTACCGTCTGCGGTAATGTCAGTAAACACTATCTCATGCAGAAGTGTTATGTACTTCTCATCGTTTCTTCTTACTCTATAATTAATCGCGAACTTTAAATTCGTTCTTTCCTTGAGCGGAGTGCTGTAATAGTAAGAGAACATTTTTTCATGAATTTGCCTTAATCTTAACTTGTCCTCTATATGTATAGTACTAAATAAAAACTCAAGTCCTTTCTTTAAAAAATAGTCTTTTGGATATCCCAAAACATTCTTGACTGACCTGCTTACATACAAGTACTCTATTTTTATATAGTCTATGATAAAAAAATATGAGGGAGCATGCTCAAACAAACAATCAAGTGCATTGATATCGGTGTATTTGTTAAAAATGACCGAACAGGGATTGGAATAATTCACCTTTGCTAATTCTGCAAAGTCGGCGGGGGTGTAATTTTCTCTCTTCATGATAATACATCATTTAGTCTCTTTATGTTTCAGGACTTAATAAGAATTGACCTCTGTCAAGATTACATTTCTTTACGTAAAGAAATGAGATAAAAGGATAAGAGTAAGTTGAAAAAACAGATGTTAAATTTCATGTAAATGTTTCTGATAATCAAGTGTTTTTAAAGATTTTTTTCTCTTTCTTCACACAAACTATATAAGAAATCAAAATACATGACTTTTGAAAGGAGATATTTAGAAAGATCCTTTGATTAAGAGTTATTCATATTAACACAAGTTGTCCAAAAAGGTATTTCTTTAGGAACCGATGCTACTGAAATAGGATCTGGCATGTCGAACTTAAACTCATTTGAAAAGTAAGCAGCTAAATCATTTCCATAACATATGATGTCTGATTGGTAAACCGAGAAAACAGGGTTGCCTGATTCTAATGGAGAGGAAGGGATATATCTGTGGGAATAAATAGGAACTAAGGTAGGGTAAGTAGAAAAGTGTTGTTTTGCTACCTCAAATTGATCTTCAAGATATGGAGGTTTTGAGTTCCAGCTTTCTGGCCAAAACTTATCATTGCTTATATCAAATAATATGCCTTCAACCGGCCATTCTAGGCGTGAAACAATATGTTCTTGTTCCCTTTCTGATAATAAAGCCCTCCTCCAGTTGACAAACTTTTCCGACACTGGTAACGCTGTTTGAAGGAAAACGGTGAGATCAGGAGGAAAAATAATATTGAACAATTTTTGAATTGAAGCTATTTCATCATCAGTCAATCCTTTTTCAAAGACAATATCTTTCTTTTTTAATTCCTGAATTATCGTTTCTGCAATTTTAGGCGTCATATCTTCCATAGCTTGAGCAATGCAAAAATAGCACCTTTTTGTCGGAAAAGGTCATGAAATGATAAGGTGTGCTTATGTCGATATTAGTGACAGGTTAGATAACGTAAAAAATAAAGTAAAAGAAAAGAAAATAAAAGACTGTTTTTCTTTTCTTTTTGTAAAGTTAACTTTACTTTTGGTAAAACAAAATACACAGATATGGTAACATCTAAAACGTTAATTAAACTATCACACTATCAAAAGTATGTAGGATTACTGTTGGTGTTGATTGGTATTCCTACTCTCTTGCTGGATAACGCACCACACGCCGAACTGCCATTGATGGTAGGATTATTTACTTTATTTATCTCCTCTGAAAAAATGGAAGATGAACGTACGGTTAGCTTGAGAATTAATTCTCTGTATGTCGCATTTATATGTGGTTATGCAATAAAATTAATTACTTCGAATCTTTACTCTCACCAAATTGTTGGTTGGCATTTGACGGAGATCAATCATTTTATCATTTTAGTTTTTGCATTAGCCTTACTTATTTATTATTTCAGATTGTATTTTTCCAAATAATAAGAGTAGAGTTGGATGAAGAATTTTATTAAAGTTGAAAGAGCAAAGCAAAATATCACACAAGGAGAACTTGCAGAAAAGGTAAAAGTATCAAGGCAAACAATCAATTCCATTGAGATAGGGAAATACATCCCATCTACTTTGCTTTCTTTAAAAATAGCGAGAATATTTAACAGTACTGTTGATGA
>Ga0181471_100250_pt1 | contig 17261 bp, 15 predicted proteins | sample InSIn5gowninarea_FD_119083 | JGI IMG/M metagenome (GOLD analysis project Ga0181471, IMG submission 119083) | Clean room microbial communities from NASA Spacecraft Assembly Facility at Jet Propulsion Laboratory, Pasadena, California, USA -... ...
AGTATAGCAGGGAGCAGTTCCGATACCCCGAGACTCCACTGGGAGGACAGGCCAAAGGTGAGACCCCGCAGGGCGTTAGCCCGAGGAGGCTCACCGGCCGCCCAGGGAAAGCGAGGGGTATCGGAACTGCGGACTTCCAGTTATAGGTGATTTAACATTCACACTAAATGAAAGTTTTAGTAATTCTTTTCCAAATAATCCTGTCTAGGTAGAGGTTTTCGTGGACGTTGAGTTCTTGAGAATCCTGTGTTGCTTTGATTTTCAAGTGCGAAAGTTGGGTAATAATTAAACGCGGAGAAAATAGATAGTAAACCCGTTATATAAATAGGAGGAATAACATGAATTTTCATAGAAAGCCAACTACTTTTGTTGGACATGTAAAAATAAAAGTAACTAATTTAGTCAATTCTTTAGATTTTTATCAAGAAGTAATCGGTTTTGATATTTTAGAGCAAACTAAGACGGCAGCAAAACTAACAGCAGATGGGAAAAAGAGTATTTTATCACTTGTGGAATTAGAGAACGGCATCGCAAAACAAGAAAGAACAACAGGTTTGTATCATTTTGCACTGTTATTACCGACTCGTTCTGATTTAGCTAAAATTGTGAACCATTTAAACGAAAAGGAAATTCGTTTTGGATCCTCAGATCATTTGGTGAGTGAAGCATTGTATCTAAATGACCCAGATGGAAACCAAATTGAAATTTATCGGGACAGAGAACCATCTGAATGGACTTGGAGCGGAGAAGAAGTTGCGATGACGGTTGATCCATTAGATTTTGAAGGTTTATCAAAAGAAGTGGAGCAAGGCGTTGTCTGGCAAGGACTTCCGGAAAAAACGGTGATGGGACATATCCATTTACATGTAGTGGATTTAACGAAGGTAGAAGAGTTTTACGTGAAGGGACTTGGTTTTGATATCGTTAATAGATTTAGAAGCCGTGCATTATTCCTTTCTACGGATAAATACCATCATCACATCGCAGTAAATAATTGGAATGGATTTGGGGCACCAAGGCCGGCAGAAAATAGTGCTGGTTTAGAGTCATTCACACTGATTTTACCAGATGAAAAAGCGATCAAAGATACGGTTATAAACTTGGGAAAAATCGGTGTATCCGTTACAGAAGAAGATGGAAAGTATATCACAGCTGATCCATCTGGAAATCGGATTGAGTTAACGATTTAAGAGGGGGAGAAATGATTGACGAAACAAAAACAGAAAAAAATTGAAGTAGGAATATACACCCTCGCAGATATGGGGCCAGACCCTCTCACTGGAAAAATGTTAAGTACGAAAGAGAGAATGGATGAAATCATACAGATGGGAAAACTAGCTGATGAAGCTGGGTTAGAAATATTTGGTTTAGGAGAACATCACCGGTTAGACTATGCTGTTTCTTCACCAGTTGTTGTTTTATCTGCCATAGCACAGGCGACAGAGCGCATTAAATTAACAACTACTACAAGTGTATTAAGTACACTTGATCCGGTTCGTCTATATGAAGATTTTGCCACACTCGATGTCATTTCAGGAGGTCGCGCTGAAATAATAGCTGGACGAGGAGCTTTTATCGAATCGTTTCCACTTTTTGGCTACGAAACGAAAGATTATAATGAGCTATTTGAAGAACATATGGATTTACTATTAAAGCTAAATGAGAGTGAAATTATTTCTTGGAATGGAAAATTTCGTTCAGCTTTAAACAATGCAGAGATTGCCCCAAGACCAATACAGAAACAACTTCCAATTTGGATTGGGGTCGGAGGAACACCTGAGAGTGCTGCGCGGGCAGGAAGATTAGGGGTTGGCATGGCTTTAGCAATTCTAGGAGGGGATCCACAGCGATTCAAGCCGCTTGTTGATATTTATCATCAAGCAGCTTTTGAAGCTGGACATGATCAAGATACATTACAGGTCGGTGTTACGGGCCATGCATATTTGGCAAAAACAACAGAAGCGGCAAAGGATGAATTTTATCCGTATCTATCCAACTATTGGAATTATGTTAATCGTCAAAGAGGCATGGAGACTAGGATTTCTAGAGATGATTTTGAGCAAATGGCAGCACCGGAAACAGCTTTGTTTGTTGGCAGTCCAGAACAAATCGTAGAAAAGATTTTACATCAACATGAGCTTTATGGCCATACAAGATTTTTAGCGCAAATTGACATCGGTGGCATGCCGTTTTCTATGATCGAGAAAAATATTGAATTACTTGGAACAGAAGTGGTGCCAATGTTAAATAAGGCATTGGGACATATATAAATGGAATTTTTTTAATAAACTAGGAGGCGAATTTAGATGAACATAGCGGTAATTGGGGCAAGTGGAAAAGCGGGTAATTTAATCTTGAATGAAGCGATTCGTAGAGGGCATCAAGTGACAGCAATTGTTAGGGATACAGCGAAATTAACAGACGAGAATGTACCTGTTCTTGAAAAGGATATTTTTGAACTAAAGCAAGAAGATCTTAAAAGTTTTGATGTGGTGATTAATGCCTTTGGTGCTCCACTTGGCGAAGAAGATGCGCATGTAAATGCTGGAAATAAGCTCATTGAAATCCTCAAAGGTACAAACACAAGATTGATTGTAGTTGGGGGAGCCGGTAGTTTGTTTACTGATGATAGTAGAACTGTTCGGGTAATTGATACGCCAGATTTCCCAGACGTAATTAAACCAACTGCATCCGGACAATCTAGAAACTTAGAAGAGTTACAAAAAACAAGTGACTTAACATGGACATTTATTAGTCCTTCTGCAATTTTTGATGCGGACGGAGAGCTTACTGGTTCTTATCGAGTAGGGGATGATGTCCTGCTAGTTAATGCAAAAGGCGAGAGTTATATTAGCTATGCTGACTATGCAATTGCGGTGGTCGATGAAGTAGAGAATGCGAAACATATTAATAAAAGATTTACAGTTGTAGAAGAATAGTTTTGTCATGAGATGAGGATGAAAAAGATCCAATTCTTGAGTTGAATAAACATCCAATCTATAGTGGGACGAGGTTCATGTTTCTTTTTCGTGCTTACATAAAATTGTAAGCCAACTGGGACAATAACCTTGTCTCCATTTTTATTGGTAAACATATGATGATGTATTAAACAATAAGTAGTTTTAAGTGATGAAAATCAAAAGAATTATCCAAACATTTTTTCTGAGTATTATTTAATGACGTTTGGAATATACAAATATTTTTTATTACAAGAAAGATATATTGAAGCAATTTCATTTTTTCACTATACTATGGTGTATGTGAGAGGAGTTAGAAAAATGGCAGAAGTTAAACTAGAATCAAAAGCGATTACGCTGTTAAAAGATAAAATAAAACTTATTCGGAAAGACGAACAAGCAATATATTTAGTTGGACCAATCCAGTTACCAGTAAATCTATACGGGGAAACAGTTGTTTTCCAGTGGTATTGCTGGTTGAATTATGATGAAGTAACCGAGGATTATGAAAAAGTCATCGAAAAGCTCGCTTCATCTAATCTTGCTGAATATCAACAATCGAGTGTCCTAGTCTATGGTGATTTTGAACATGAAGAGGATGCCTTGATTCGTCTGCATTCGATTTGTCATACAGGGGACATTTTCGGAAGTAAGCGTTGTGATTGTGGATTTCAATTGAAAGAATCGATGAAAAAAATCACGGAACATGGTACTGGTGCGCTGTTTTATTTAGCGAATCATGAAGGCCGTGGTATCGGTTTATTCAGTAAGGCAATGGCATATGTTCTTCAAGAAAATGGTTTTGATACCGTTGAGGCAAATGAACAACTTGGATTTGATAATGATTTACGAAAGTATGATGATGCGATTACCGTATTGAAGCATTTACGACAAAAGCCAGTGACGCTTATTACAAATAATCCGCAGAAGCTAGAAGCACTTGAGCAATCCGGATTACATTTATCAGGAAGAACACCACTTTGGGGAGATGTTTCTGAGTACAATAAGAAGTATTTAGATACAAAAATTGAAAAATCAGGTCACCTGGAAGCAGAAAGGTTATGCCCGAATGACTAGTCATGAAATGTATATGGATCTTGCACTAAATAATGCGATGGCGATGAAAGGACAGACAGATCCAAATCCCCTTGTTGGTTCTGTTATTGTGAATGGAAATCGTATCGTCGGTATTGGCACACATTTAAAAGCTGGCGAGCCCCATGCAGAAATACACGCGCTCCGAATGGCTGGGGAAGCAGCTCGTGGCGGCACAATTTATGTCACATTGGAACCGTGTTCACATCATGGTAGAACAGGTCCATGTGCCGAGGCAATTGTCGAAGCAGGTATTAAAAAAGCGGTCATTGCAACTCTTGATCCGAATCCTCTTGTAGCCGGAAACGGTGTGAAAATTTTGGAAGATGCAGGTATTGAAGTTGTCGTAGGGATCCGTGAAGCGGAAGCGAAAAAGATGAATGAAGTTTTTAATAAATTTATCGTCGAGAAAAAGCCGTTTATTACTTTAAAAGCAGGAATTACTCTAGATGGAAAAGTTGCCACACATACGTTCAGTAGTAAGTGGATTACATCAGAAGAGGCAAGACAAGACGTACATCATTTGCGAAATGAAAATAGTGCGATTCTTGTTGGGATTAATACAGCATTAAAAGACGATCCTGCACTGACAACAAGAATACCGAATGGCAGGAATCCAATTCGTATTGTGTTAGATTCTACGTTGAAAATTCCACTTGATTATCAGCTTGTGACTGACAAGGAAGCACCAACATGGATTTTTACTAGTCAAAATTATGATGCGTCAAAGAAAGCAGCCCTTGAGAAAGCTGAGGTCACGATTTTTGTTACAGATGGTGAAAAAACGGTTGATGTAAATGAAGTGGTGACGATTTTAGGTGAGCAAGGTGTCGCTTCGTTAATTATTGAAGGTGGAGGAAATGTGAATGCTTCCTTCCTTGAGAATCAATTAATTGATAAAGTCGTCCTTTATATTGCACCGAAACTGGTTGGTGGAAAAGATGCACCAACATTTTTAGAAGGTATCGGGATTGAAGAGATGACTGACGCGCTTGAATTAACGGATACGACATTTGAACTTGTTGGAAAAGATCTCAAATTTACGGGTTATCCAAAATATAAAAATTAAGGGATGTATTTGATGAAATTCGGCTTTGATATTGATGATACATTAATCAATTTACGTGAACATGCTTTTGGGATTTACCAGAAGAAACTTAATATTACCTTGTCTCCAGATGATTTCCAGGCGATAAAGCGAGTGGAAATTCATGAACCATTTGGACTAACGGATGAAGCAGGGAAGAGAATGTGGGAAAGTTCACTCGAAGAAATTTATTATACAGATTGTCCGGCATTTCCAGGAGCAATCGAAGCTTTGGTAGCACTGGAAAAACAAGGACATGAGATTTACTATATTACTGCAAGACCGCATGAACATGGGATGCAGACGAAGGAATGGATGAAGGAAAAAGGCTTTCCTGTAAAAGATAAGAACTTTTTCTATGGCATGCAAGACGATGAAAAAATTCAAATCATCGAGGAATTAGACTTGAAACACCAGTAGTCATCGAATATTCCTTAACAGAAAAAGGACAATCGATGGAACCAATCATTCGAGATATCGAGGATTGGTCACAACATTGGGTGAATGAAGAATCTAAATGACCCTAAATTAAAAAGGACATGAACAAGAGACATTTCAAATTAGAAATGTCTCTTGCTCATGTCCTTTTTTTACACTGTCTATACCGGATTATATTTCCGTTTCTAAATTTTCCCGTTGATACAGGATTATTCATTCATTGTTACATATTAATTCGGAAGATGAAATTGCCATGACACACCGAACCGATCGTTTATCCAACCAAATTTCTTACTGAAACCATAATTGTCGAGTGGCATCATCGCCATTCCACCTTCTAACAACTGGTTATATAAGTGGTCAATTTCCGCTTCCGTGTCACAAGTGATAAAGATAGAGAACGACGGGGTAAAATCAAATTCATGTTTTATTGAACTATCAATACACATGAACTCTTGACCTTTCAAAGAAAACGTCGCCTGCATCACTGTTCCTTCTTTTCCGCCTTCATCTGCACCGTAGCGCGTGATACTCGCAATTTCTGAATCTTCAATGAGCGATGTGTAATAATTTATTGCTTCTTCCGCATTGTCATCCTGAAACATTAAAAATGGTGTAATCTTTTTCAACATCATCCACTCCTTTATAGTTAATTATTTTCTTATTCCCACAAATTATTCGGAAGCAGCACTTTCATCAACAGGACGTGCTCGATACACAATAAATGATAGTGCCAATGCAATAAGCGTAATGATAAAGATAATGAAGTAAACATGCTCTACCGCAACAACCATCGCTTGTGTGATGGAGGCTTGTGAAGTTGGATTTGTAACACCTTCTAAATAACTTGCTTGTTGTGAGTTTAGAATACTAATAAATATTGATACCCCAATCGCACCGCTTAAAGGCTGTAATGTTGACATCACTGCAGTACCGTGTGGATATAAGCGTTTAGGGAGCTGATTCATCCCGTTTGTTTCAGCTGGCATCATCGTAGCGGATACGCTAAGCATAATCAAGATAAAGCCGAGTACAATGACCCAAGACGGTGTCTCGGCTGTCATTCGACTAAACATAAACATCGTTCCAGAGAGAATGATTGTCGCAGGAATCATCATCACCCGCGGTCCAACTTTATCAAATAATGCCCCCATAAATGGACTCATGATTCCATTTAATAAACTACCTGGTAACAATAACATACCTGCTACTGCTGGCGCTAATGCCATTGGACCTTGCATGAAGACTGGTAAAATGAGCTCGGATGCAAACATCGTCATCACGATAATGACGAACATGAAAACTGCATGTGAGAACATTGGTAATTTAAACACGCGCAAATCCATCAATGGTTCTTCAATCTTAAACTGTCTTATTGCAAACAGAACAATACCTGTCACTCCAATAATAAGCGTAACTAAAACATCAGGCGTTAAAAATCCTTGTTCACTTTCACCAACAGAACTAAATCCATATATCGTAGCACCAAAACCAATCGTTGAAAAAATAATCGAAGGCCAATCAATTTTTGGCTTTGTTATTTCAGATACATTAATTAAATACTTATATCCAAATAATATCGAAAATATCGCGAATGGAATGACGGTAATAAATAAATATCTCCATCCCAAGTAATCAACAATGACACCCGATAGTGTAGGACCTATTGCAGGGGCAAACATAATAACTAAACCAACAATACCCATGATTTTACCTCTTCTATGTGGTGGGTATATTAATAGGAATACATTAAACATAATCGGCATTAAAAGTCCTGTTCCAACCGCTTGAATAAAGCGACCCGTAAGTAAAATTGAAAACGTTGGTGCCATTGCTGCGATAGTTGTACCAATTGTAAAGACAATCATTGTACCAAGGAACAACTGCCTCGTTGTAAACCACTGCATAAGTAGGGGCGAAATCGGAATGACGATCCCCATAATGAGCATAAAACCAGTGGCAACCCATTGCACAGTCGGCAATGTGATATTAAATTCCTGCATTAATGTTGTCAGTGCTATGTTTAAAAGCGTTTCATTCAACAATGCAAAAAACGCGCCGATAATTAACGCGACCATAATAGGTAATGTTTTCACATTCGGATTTTCTGATAAATATTCATATTTTGTGCCGTTAGTTTTTGTCATCATTTTACCTCATTTTTTATTTGAATTAATTAACTGTTACAATAATTTCCATCCCACTGATATTTACTATTATAAGGCTAGGGATACCGTAAAGGACAAATATATCTCAAACTTAACGATAAGTTTACTATATGCAAATATCCTCTAAATTATTGTTTTAAGATGCCTGCTTAGTAACAGCCAGTTTCTATTCATTTTTATATTATTTATTTCAACTACATGGATCAGTGCCTCCTGTTTTAAAGACACCAAAAAAGAGGGCAAATACCTCCCCCTCTTTAAAAACAAACCGATATATAGGTTTCCTTAAAATAGACAGATCAATCCCGTTGCACTGAACATAGGCAGCGCTCTTCATCGTATTTAATTATTAAATTGAAATTGGGAGTTTTAATCTCATTGATGCTGTCACAAGGAAAACCTCCTTTTCTAAATAGCTCATCATATCATAGCAAAAGTAGCTTCATAGTACAATAACTTTTTGAAGCATTTTTTATAAACTTTGATTGTAAAGCAAAATACATCATTTTATTAAAAATCGATGGGATAATCGTTTCACTAAAAACGCAGTGATATCAAGGACTGTTCCAATTGTGTCCATTTGACACTTTATTGGGTTGAGGCTTCTTTATCACTTTACTGCATTAAAGTTATAAGTCACTTCCGCAACCATTTCGCCGTTAATGTATCTGCATGCAACATCTCTTCTGGTGTCCCTTCAAATATAACTTGTCCACCAAGCTTCCCACCACCCGGACCTAATTCAATAATCCAATCACTTGCTGCTAAGAAGTCTAGATTATGCTCAATGATGATAACAGAATTCCCTCTAGCGACCAACTTCTGAAAAACATCTAAAAGTTTGCTGTTATCTTGAGCGTGTAGTCCTAAGGATGGCTCATCTAACACATAAATTTTCCCTTCATTTTGCAAATGGCTCGCAAGTTTGAGGCGCTGGACTTCCCCGCCACTTAATGAACTTGTCGTCTGACCGAGTGTTAGATAACCGAGTCCGACTTCTTTTAACGTCTGAACCTTTTTTATGATGCGCTTTTCTTTAAAATAAACAAGTGCCTCATCGATTGTTAAATCTAACATCTCCACAATATTTTTACCTTGATAGCGAAACTGCAATGCTTCATCTGAATATCGCTTGCCGTCACATGTTTCACAGCGCATCGTCACAGGATCTGCAAATGCAACGTCTGGCTTGATAACGCCCTTCCCTTTACAGACAGGACAAGCACCAAGTGAGTTAAAGCTGAACAAACCTGCAGGCTCACCAGTTACTTTAGCAAATATCCCGCGCAAATTATCCATGATTCCCATATATGTCGCAAGTGTTGAGCGAGTCGAAACTCCGATACTACTTTGCCCGACTTTAATCGTTTCGGGATACTTCTCCATAAAAGCTTCCATCATGAGCGAGCTTTTTCCAGAACCGGACACACCACAAATAGAAACGAGCACATTTTGTGGAATAGTTACATCAATGTTTTTTAAATTATGATGATTTGCCTGCTCAATTGAAAAGTAACGTTCAGCCTTTCTTGGATTTTTATTCATTTCTAGTTGATACGCTAGGTTAGTAGCGGCTGGAGATTTTTCTAAGCCTGCTAATTCCCCTTGATAAACAACTTCTCCGCCATTGACACCAGCTCCAGGGCCCATTTCAATTATTTCATCTGCCGCTTTGATAACAGAAAGGTCATGTTCAATAACAATGACCGTGTTATGTTGCGCTTTGATATGCTCAAGCATTTGGATAAGCATGTGAACTTCTTCGGGATGTAGTCCTGCACTTGGTTCGTCAAAAATATATGTCATATTATTAAGGCTACTCCCTAAATGACGAGCTATCTTCACTCGTTGTGCTTCCCCACCAGAAAGCGTCGTCATCTTACGTGAGAGACTCAAATAGCCGAGCCCCATGTCGACCAGTTGTTTTAGATGTGGAATAGCTTGACGTGCTATCGATTCTCCCAGTGGGTTTTCAATTTGCTTTAATTCATCGAGCAATTCAGTAATTTCTAAGTGGTCGTATGCTGCGATGTTCAAGCCATTTATTTTGCTCTTTAAAACTTCGGGATTTAAACCTGTTCCTGTACAAGTTTCACATAAAGTCTTTGTCGAAACTGCAAAAATATCATCTTCAGACAAGCCGCGTAGTTTTGTGATATCTCTGTTAATATACAGTCGGGTGAATCGAGGTAAAATCCCGTCCCAATCATGTTTTTGTGGCCCATTTTTTGTATGAAATGGTGCATTCACTTTTTCACCTGCTGGAGGACCATATAAAAGGAGATTTTGTGTTTCTTCGGGGTAGTCCTTAATTGGAAGATCCGGGTCAAACAGGCCACATGTCATCATCCAATTTCCTTGCCAACCAGATGGAGATAGTGGTTTGAATTGTACGGCATATTCCCGAAGCGACTTATCAAAATCAATCAACTTCTTCACGTCTGGTGCAATCACTTCACCAAATCCACTACATGTTGGACAGCGCCCAAAAGAACTTTGGCTCGAAAAATCAGTGGCAGAACCAATCGCCGGTTTTCCGATTCTCGAAAATAATAGTCTCATTAATGGATGAATATCCATATAAGTTCCCACAGTTGAACGGGAATTTCCGCCTGTCTGCCTTTGTTCCACGACAACAACCGGACTTAAGTTTTGCATGAAATCTGCGTTCGGTCTTTCGTATCTTGGCATCTGGTTCCTGACATACTGCGGATAATTTAATGTCATTTGTCGTCTGCTTTCTCTTGCTAATGTATCAAAAACAACAGAGCTCTTCCCTGAACCAGAAAGCCCAGTGAATACGGTTATTTTTTCTTTCGGTATGTTTAAATCGATATTTTTTAAGTTATTTTCTTTCAGTCCTCTTAGAATAATTTCATCTTTTTTTCTTAACAATAGAGCATCCCTCCTGAGGTTCGACCATTTAAATATAGAATATTTCGAGAGCAATTGAAAGCAAAGGACATATATTACCATTATTTTTAGAAAGACATTTTGACCATTCCGTGATATTGTTTAATAACGAAAAAAGAAGGAGTAGTAAAAATGAAAAGAATGATAATTTTATTTGTAATGACATTTTTTATGCTTAGTGGTTGCTCATTGTTAGAAGAAACGAATGACACCTTGAACTATGCAACCGAAGCTACACAATATATAAATGAATTAAGCAATTTCACAGAAGAAACTACTGGCCTTGTAAGTGATGCTATGAATAATCCAGAAGCTAAAGCGGAGTTAGAAGCTAAGTTGACATCATTAGAGAAGACCATTACAGATTTCAATAATTTAGATGCTCCAATAATTGCTGAGGGTATTCATGAGAGTTTAGAGGATAAAAACTTACAACTTTTAGATGCAGTAAATAATATCTTCCAAAATGGTGAAGTAACTGTCGAAAAACTTCAAGAGTCTGAAATCTACCAAACGATTGAAAATATAACAAACTTGAAAAATCAAATTGAACAGTTAGGCTTTTAAATGTGGAATTTGCTTTCAAACAGATTCCTAAAACATGAAATAGTAAAAAAGGACCTCGGTATCGATCACCAAGGTCCTTTTTACTATTCCTAGAGCTTACGAACTGGCTCTCCATCTGGTCCTTCATATTGACGGCCCCATCCAGTTATGACAGAGAATAGTAGAACTAGGAATAAAATCATAGAATAGAATAATCCTTGACTAACATCTGTCACCGAAAGTGGTGCTACAAAATCATAACCTGCAGTCAGTAAGGCTCCTAAAAAGACAAATACACTTAAAAAAGGAACAACGAGAACAATTCCATGCGCAAAACCATCTAACAGATTAGCACGTCTGTATGGGTGCAAACCAATACGTTGACCAATTTCATTCTGCACTTTCCCAAACGTCGCCATTGATGCACTCGTCACGCCACCAAAGATTAAAGTAGTGAATGAAACACCTAACATCATTGCGATTTCAGCACCGCGAACAGTTTGGCACAACTTGCTATTTAGAATGGCAGTGGCAACTTTTTCAAGTACTCCCGCACCGTTAAGTACACCCATGATTCCAAAAACAGACATGACGAGTACGACCGTACCCATCATTCCCCCGACCCCATCAGATAGGAAGCCTACTGGAGCTCCATCTACCACAGAGATAATATTATCAAACATTAATAAATTAAATAGTAAACCAGTAATCGTCCCTACAATAATCCCCACCGTAATCGCTTTATAAAGATTACGAGATTTGATAGCCACTATTAACATAATAGCTACAGGGATAAGCATTACCAATGTGATTGGATTCATATTTTCAACAAGTATGCTCGAAGCATTCGCATCGGCCACACCGCCATTACCGCCAAAAATCCAGAACAAAACAAAAGTAATTACACCCGCAACAAATGAATACTTAAATCGAGTCGATACAACACCGCCGATATCAGCAAATCCAATCTTTTTTGTATAACTTTGTGTTCCGGCAGAGATGATTGTCGTATCTGAAATAGGTGCCAAGTTATCACCAAAAATAGCACCACTGACGATGGCACCTGCAAGAAGAGCTGGATCCGCTCCCAATAAGACTCCGGCAGGGTAAAATATCGGGAAACAAGTAAACATTGTTCCAATCGATGAACCAGTAGCAGTAGCAATAATACACACCGCTAAAAAAGTTAATGCGGTGAACAATCCGCCACCGACATCTAATAAACTAGCAATCCATACGAAACCACCCGAAATATTCGTCGTTTTAATTAGTTCAGAGAACATCCCGATAATAAGTAGCAAAACTGCAATTGGTACAGCTTCTCGTACCCCATCATAAACGGAATTCCAATAACGTTCATAGTTCCCTCTCTTAACAAACATCGCACCAATCAGCAGTGCGATGAAACCAGCCATTGCGAGTGCGTGCATTTCAAACGCTTTGAAAACAACAAAATATAAAACACAGAAAAACAGAAATATGACAACTGGAATAAACGCAGTACCCCAGCCGCCTTTAAATTGAAGTTTTTGATTCATCCGGAAACTCCCTCTTCTCTACTATACTTTCTCAGCTAATCTAAACTAACATGCTTCATTATTCTTCATTTAAATTCATTTTCATAATGTTTCTAAATTTCGAGTCAACGGTACGCTCTAACTCGAAAGGCTCACCTTCTAAAATCGAGTAGTTACTTAAGAATTGTGTAATTTGATCAATATCCGTTGTGTCGAGTTCAAAAGAAAATATCTGAGCATTGGATTCTACATGTCTACTATTTCTAACGCCAATAATAGACGCTCCAACACCTTCTTGACTTAATATGTATTTTGTAGCAACATGCGCAATATTAACTGAATGCTTTTCAGCGATACTTTCTAGCAATAATAACAACTTTTGGTATCCATTCCAACCTAAAGTTTCTTCAATCACTTGGAGATATTTAACATGGGAACGATTATCGGGATCAACCTTTTCTGCGCCAATCCATTTCTCAGCTAGTAATCCGCCTGATAATGTACCGTAGCATAATAAGGCAATATCATTGCGCTTACTATATTGCAATAATTCCTTTTCTACACGTCGATCAAAAACAGAGTACTGATTTTGGCAGGATACAATTGGGATGCCCGCATCAACTATTTCAGATAAATGCTTTGTATCAAAGTTTGTCAGCGCGATATTACGGATTTTACCTTTTTCTTTTAATTTTAGTAGATCTCCTGCTGTCTCCAAATAACCAGGTACATCAAAATCCCACCAATGAAACTGTACGAGATCCAATACATCTCGCTTTTGACGTTTCAGACTCCTGTCAATTATTTTTTCTGTATAGTTATAATCAACCTCGTCAAGCAAATTGATATCTGGAACATATTTCGTATGTATTTGAATATCATGAGGAGAAAGCGTACTCCCTCCTTTTAATTCCGTTAAAAATTCACCAAGTAATTCTTCCGTTCCTGTATAAATATCAGCACAATCAAATGTTGTAAATCCTCTTTCGGCAAGTAAGTGGAAAGCTTTCATCACATCTTGCATATCTAATTTTGTTTTTAAGCTATGCCCTTCTGATAATTGCCAAGTACCGTTAATCACTCTGCTAATCGTATAGTCTTCTGCTAATTCAAATCTTTCTACCATTATTTATTGTCTCCTTTATATAGTGGTTCTACTGTTGTCTCCGCATGACTAAATTCTTTTGTTCCAGTCCGAGTAATTTTAAATTTAGCCCCACAGTTTGGATCTGGACAAGCTATGTAACTATCCGATAACATCCAGTCATTCTCATGCAGATTCCGCTGTTTTGCAGGCAATAATGGCAGAATAGCGCTTAATGCATACATAGAAAATGATTGATTTTTCGAAAAGATAAGATCTTCCCCTTCTACTAAGAAAAAATCACCTTCTGTATGTTTACATACCATTGGTTTTTCTGTACCAACGACTTCTACTTTTAAATTATGTAATGTAAAATTATCATTCATCAAATATACCCCTTCCCGGCAATGCTGAAATTCCATACTCATGATGTATTAGATTTCCTTACCTGTTTCCCTAAAATACAATAAACAGACTGTACATTCCTTCAGTATATAATAACATATTATCTGAATTGAATGTATTTTAATATAGATGACGATTCAATTTACTACCTATACTCTATGAGTTTACCGAGATAATTAAAGCGCTGTCCACAAAAATTCCGCTTCTCATTATTTAGAGAAGCGGAATTACTTCAGCGCTTTAGAGCAGTGAGAGACTGTCCACTACAATTTAAAGCGTTTAACGACATCGTTTAAGTTTTCGGCGAGTTTTGCGAGCTCTTCGGAATTACTTGCTAGTTCTTCAATTCCACTGCTTGATTGCTGGGCCGTTGCAGAAATTTCTTCAATACCTGCCGCAGATTCTTGGGAGATAGATGCAATCTCTTCAATCGTGCTATTTACTTCTTGGCTGCCAGCAGAAATCGTTGTTAAACTTTCCCTTGTCGATGTAATGCCACGAACGATTTCTTCTACATTTTCACGAATATCATTAAAAGTAAAACTCGTTTGATTTAGCTGTGTTGCGCCCTCTTTGACCTCTTTATAGCTATCACCTAATGAGTGTGCCACAACCGCACTCTCTTCTTGAATACCGTTCACAATACCTGTTATATCTTTCACGGATTCAGATACTTGTTCTGCGAGTTTTCTTACTTCATCCGCAACAACCGCAAAGCCTTTTCCGTGTTCTCCTGCCCTTGCCGCTTCAATTGCAGCATTTAATGCAAGTAAGTTCGTCTGGTCAGCAACCCCCATAATAACTGTGACTAGATTGGATATTTCTTTAGATTTTTCATCCAATCCGCTCATTTTTTCAACTGCATCTTGGACAATATGTTCAATCTTTTCCATTTGGACAGTTGATTTTTTCATTAATTCCGAACCGCCATTCGTTAATGTCAACACACTTTGTGATTTTTCATCGAGATCATCTGCATTTTGGTTCACATCAATAATCGTTTCTGAAAATGTATTGATCACAGATGAAAGGTCGCTAATGTTATTCGCTTGTGACTCTGAACCACTTGCAAGCTCCTCCATCGTAAAGGCAATTTGCTCCGCACCAATCTGAATTTCATTTGTAGACTGGGTCATTTCTTCACTTTGACCGTATAACGACTGCGAAGAATCAGCGAGACTAGCAAGTATTTCTTTAAAACCAATTTGCAGCTCATTAATCGCTTGCCCAAGTTGACCAATCTCATCTTTTGATTTTATTTGCACCGGATCCATCGATAAATCTCGTTTTGATAACTTATAGATTTGTTCCGATACGAGTTTAATTGGGTTAGAAATACTGTTAGCAAACAACCAAATAATTACAAACCCGATTATTACAGTTACTATAGTTACCACTAAAATCGTCCGTAATAATTCACTTGCTGGTTGGTTGAAGTCCATCATATATGTACTTGCAATGACAACCCAACCCCATCCTTCATCTGCTTTGGAGTAGGTGATTTTATCTTCAATTTGATTCGGATTTGATGGAAGTGCGTACGGATAACTTGAATAACCACCGCCTTCACGTCCAATCGTGATATATTCCTGCGCATAATTATTACCATTAACGTCTGTACGCTCCCACGTGTTTTCTCCTTCAATTGTTGGATGAGCGAGTAGATTTCCATTTATATCCGCAATAAATATATAACCATTTTCCCCCAAATCAATATCTTCTTTGATTGGACGGGTACCATCTGCATTCTTTTCACCTAAGATAATTTCTTTGACACTTTCCTGGCTTCTTTCTAATGGAATATTTCCTCTTTCAACTTCCCCTTGTAGGACTTCCATTATTTCTAATGTCATTTCAACACTATTTTTCAGATTTTGTTCACCAAGCCCATCCAAACTACTTGCACTTTGGTTATAGCTCATCAATCCGATGACGAACATTGGTATGATGAGTAGTATGAGTGAAATAGTAATCAATTTCTTTTTAATCGATGAATTCCTTACAAAAACCCCTTTTTTCTTCATGTTTGTTGCACCCCTAGTTGTTTTTTATTTCTCATGTCCGTTTTATTTATCGCTTATATAATCGTATTCTTGACCTGCTGTCCTGTTTAGATTCTTAGACTTTGCGAAAACAGTCACTTCAATAAAAACAGTCTAAATTAACTAATTATATATTTTTATAATTAATTTTAACTAGGTCGAGATAATCACACCAGATAATGATAATTCATCCCACATTGTTTTGCAATTAATTTACTGAACCAACAAATTGGTTGATAAATTAAGGATAACAAGCTTTTTTTCCATACCAATAAGACGATAACTTCTCGGCACCGTCTAATTGGACTTATTACCTATTTGGTTAGTATACTTTAGCGCTTTAAAGTACTGGAAGACTGACCCTTTACACTCTAAACATGTCTTCTTTCCATTAAATGAATTCCTATCCCCATGAACGCGACGCCCATTAAGATGAGGATGCTAATTGGCATGAGTAATTCGGATAGTGGTTCGTTATAAATCAACAAACCATTTAATGCTTCCATACCATATGTCAATGGATTTATTTTTGCTAATGCGAGTAAAATTTCAGATTGCACAATTTCAATTGGCCAGAATGCTCCGCCAATCATCGCCATGCTGACTGACAAAATAGGCAAAACAGCATTGAATACGCTCATATTCTTCACTAATGCAGTGACGAGTATTGCAAGCGCAATAATCGCAAATACATATGGGATGAGAATCAATAACGCCAGCATAAACTTTCCGTTAAAATCAATTCCAACAATATAACGAAAGACCGTAAAGATAATTACTACTTGTAAATACCCTTCAAAAAATGTATACAATAGATTTGCAACATACATTTCCCATTTTTTTTAAAGGCGATAAAATCATCCGGTCCCAAATGCCGGCTTTTTTTTCAATTAAAATCGGTAACACACTATAAAAAATCGTGTAAATAACAAAAAATAAGGTGAAACCAAATAATGAATGTGTTTGTTGATTAAATATAAACGCTTCGGAACCATGGAAAGACTGACTA
>Ga0181471_100253_pt1 | contig 17221 bp, 27 predicted proteins | sample InSIn5gowninarea_FD_119083 | JGI IMG/M metagenome (GOLD analysis project Ga0181471, IMG submission 119083) | Clean room microbial communities from NASA Spacecraft Assembly Facility at Jet Propulsion Laboratory, Pasadena, California, USA -... ...
GCTGAAACAAATCAACGGTAAATTGGACGATAGAGATAATGACATGCAGGCTTTAAATAAACGAGTATTTAAGGTCGAATCGGAAATCGAGAGACTAACTAGACAATAATAAGAACAGCAAAAAAAAGGCTAGTCCAACTTTGGACTAGTCTTTATTCTTTGCTAAACCATTTCATAATCCCTTTACGCGGTTTCTTTTCCTCTACTTGCTTCGCTTCTTGGGCTACAGTTTGCGCCTCGAGTAGCAATCGTTTAGTTTCTTGCGATTCTGCCCGGGATTCCTTAATGGCTTCCAGTAGCAACTCATCCCGTTTGGTTAGCTTCTCGTCTATGTATTTCTGTTGCTGATCCATACGAGTTACTAAATCTTTTATAAGCTCGTTTTGCTTGGAAATTACCTCACCTTGATTGGTAACTAGCTCTTTGAGTTCTCTTATATCATCACCATAACGACTTATTTCCTCGTTATTTCCCATAACGCGCACCGTCACACCAGATTGTTCAAACCATGACATGACTGCATTTGCTGACTGTTCTAACGTCATATTCGCGGAGTTTTTAATCTCAACCAGTTTTTTAAGGGCTATAACATCTCTTTCATAATATCCCCTTTGACCTTTGCCATTCGTGTGAAAGTGGTACCCGGCATCCTGCAAAATTAAAGCGTACTTTCTTAATGTTGAATCCTTTATCCCTAATAATGTACATACATCACTAGAATTCATAAGGATTTGATTTTCCATTGTATCAATTGTCATAACGTTACCTCCCAGTCGTAACGATGCTATGACATTAATTATACAAAAGTATCTAAAATCCTTCCTGTATTTAAAGTTACTATTTTCATATTAGTTAAGAATCCTTTTATATGAATGTTTAAATAAAACTCGCAACAAAATATGCATTATGTTATTGACATTCGCATGCTTCCCACTTATGATTAAGACAAGAACAGAACGCATTATGCGTTTTTATAAATAGAAAAGGGGTTGCTACTCTATGAAGAATGCTGATTACCTTGAAGCTTTTAAGGATTATTTGATGGAAGAAGAAAAAAGTAAAGGCACCATAGACGGATATACAGCCGATGTGAAGGGCTTTTTAACATTTATGGGCAAAGACATTAAGAAGATTAAAAGAACGGATGTAACCCTATACAAGGACCATTTGAGAAACCGTAAATTAAAAACCTTAACAATCAATCGTAAATTAGTAGGAGTAAAGCAATTCATTGATTTTGTGAATGATCGCTTTGAACTTGCTATAACAGCCCGGGTGAAGCAAGAAAAGGTTCAAAAGCAATATTCTCTTAAAGATGAGGAGCTACTCACTGAGGGAGATTATATGCACCTTATGGAAGCTGTAGACAAAGTTGGCGATACCAGAGCAAAGGCTTTATTCGAAACGTTGTATTATTCAGGGATGCGTATCAGTGAAGCTTTGCAATTGCGTGTTGATCACATCCAATCAGAAAAGAAAGTCATTGAAGATATAAAGGGAAAAGGTGGCAAATATCGAACTATTTTTATTAGTGAAAAGCTTATGGCCACACTGAAAGAATACTTAGAAATACGCAAGCAGCCGTTCTCCAGTACAACGAAATTATTATTTGTTGGTGAGCGCGGTCCGATCACAAGGCAAACAGCACATAAAGACATAAAAAAATATGCGGCTGCTGCAGGTATTGAATCATCAAAAGCACACGTACATAATTTCCGGCACCTATTCGGCTTGCGCCTGGCTTCTAAAGGGGTAACCATAGATGTCATAGCAAAGTTTATGGGCCATAGCAGCATTGAGGTAACTAAGATTTACTTAGAAAAACCGCAATCACACTATGCTAATTTAATTGACCAATTATAGGAGGGGTTATTATGAATAACAAACAAGTAACAGCTATTAACGAAAAAATTAAGGAAGTACGTAACTTATGGATCCAATGGCAAGGGGAAGAAGATAGTAAAGATTTAACCGATGAAACGGTGTTATATCTGGCATTGAACCATTACAAAGAGTTTTTAGAAGATAAGAAACAAAGCCGCCCTTAATTAGGACGGCTCTTTTTTCTGCTCCTGGAATCGTTTAATCATATCATGGTCTTTCGCCTTTAAGCGTTGGATACCGTCCTTTACAAGTTGCTCGATTTGCTCCATATCACCGTCATACGCTTGATACAAAACTGCTAAGGATGGGGCCGCTTGATTGCGTAACCACATTTCTTTTTCTTGTACGGTCTGTTCTGCCATAATCGTAGTGAGTGGGAGCTCATCCACTTTGCCCAGGAACTTCTTCCAGAATGGTGCTGTTTTCCATCGGCTACGGTTTGAATCTGTGCCTTTTACCGTAAATCTAAGATAATGCTTCAGAATACCGCATACCGTCTGTCCTACGGTTAATTCTCCATCTTCTCCAGTTGCCAGTGTTTCCGCTACTGATTGGGCCCTGGCATTCCTCAATTGGATCTCTGTCCTATTCCAAAACGTAATACCCTCTGGAACCCGGTAATTGTTGTCTGTTCGTTCGCTGAATTTGTCATACATCTTGATTTGAATATCAGATGTAGGAGCACCATAGTAAATGGTTACCCCTTTGACTTCTCCTTCCCTAATGTCGATGTCCTCGACATTTCGTGCTCTTCTAAACTTGGAGATAAGCTGTTTGCTCTTAATCTTTCGGACTATGCCTTTGATTGTAAAGAATCCTTTGAAATCATCCACCGCTATGTCTAAACGTGAGAAGGATGCTTGATGAGAAAGCATGGTTTCAAACAGCCCTTTCCATGATTGCTTGTCATAGCTTTCATACTCCCTGCAAGCACGACCTCGCATAATTAAATGGACGCCCATATCCGCGTTACCGTCAAAGTTAATCGCTATAGCACCGTTTCTTACAGACCGACGGTATCCATAGTCTCCTCTTCCCAGGTAGAAACTATCTGGATCCATCTGCAATATGTCTGTTATGAGTTGTGACGTATCTATCGTTTTGAAAGTGACTTCAAGCCAGTCTACACAGGCTCTCAGTCCGTTTTCTAATGTATGCCCAACCCCCCTGTTAGTATACGGGAATTGAAACTCCTTTTTCTCTCTTGTCATGTCTTGTTATTCCTCCTTTTCTCTAACTGGAGGACAACGTAAGCAGTTCAAACATGACCGTCAACAGCATGAATCTGGAAAAAGGGGGCTATTTCGAATTAAGGAAAATCAGTGCTTTCGATGGGGGTATAGTAGGTCTATTTCGTAGAATTAGCGTTATATCAACGTTTTGAACAATGCTTATTTGCTCAAATGTATCGTAAAATGTCCTAAATTTTTTCGGCGGGTATTTGTGACAATTTCGTGAACTATCCTTTGGTAATTTATTCCCCATAGTTCCGTTTGATTTTTATATTTTTTGAGGGATAAGGTGGTATATATATGTTTTATTTCGTAGACTTTTGCCGCCCACCCGGGGGTAAATAAAAGGAATCCCGAAATAATGGGACTCCTTTCAAATTCACAACATAACTGCACTTTTGTATATAAGAAAATGCAAGATTGCGTTCTCCACAAGTGGCGAAAAATCAATTTGATTTAGGTAGGCTTACGTCAATTTGACGACGACCTAACTTGAAGTTAGACCGCCCCTTCGTTAATAATTTTCATCTACATACTTCCATAAATTGAATTTTATAAGACTATCTTTATTTTTATTTAACATTTTAGCTGCTCTTTTTTTATCTGCTTTAGTTGTTGAATCCATAAAGACTTTAACCATTTCCAGCAGTATATCTCTTTTAGTTGGTAAAGAGCCTCTTTGTTTCTTATGATATTCATAAAGAACTAGAAACTCATTTGTTTTTGCTTGATCCATATAAAAACCTCCTCGAATTTTCTAGTCATGAGCTTTTCTCCCTTAACTTCCGACGACGATCTGCCACTTCTTTAAGAGCCGCTACCCAACCTTCCATGCTATCTTTTTCGTTGTCACCTTTTAAGCTCTCCACTTCGGTCTTTGTTTTCTCGATGCCTAAGCGCATACCTTCAAGTTTTAAGCGACGCTCATCGTCAATGTGAGCCATTTCATCAAACTGTTTAATTAAATTTCTCAATTCAGACATTGCCCTGGATTGAGCATTCATAAAAGTAGCTTGTTTATCCCAAGCAAATTGTATTTCGTACTTCGTTTTATCAAGAGATTCTTCTACAATTTCTGAAGACATATCATCACGATCACGAACATACATAATCTGCTGAGCACTGATAATAGCAGCATACTGTATTTGTATTTGGTCCCATATTAAATCAGCTGGAGAACGCTCATTCATGCTCTCCATAATCTCGAGCGTTTCAGGTGGAAGAAACTTAGAAAAGAATCCATGTTTTACAGCCTCAGTGTTGCGTTTTGGAAACTTGGGTGTTGGGTCTGGATTACCTCTGTTACCTACCGCATATTTATTACCTTTTGGCGCTCTATGAGGCTTTCCTTTTGTTGCAACGTTTTTTCGTTGCGTTGCGTCGTTGCGTTGCCATTTTTCTCTGTTTTTTCTACTTCTAATAGTTGAGTCTTTAACCTCGTATTTTTCTGCTAGGGATTTAAAAGTGACCTTAGTGGTTTCCCATTCTTTTCTTATTTCATCCCAATTAGGCATCTATATCACCACCGTCCAATCGTGGTTTTATTCCTGTTTCAAAAATACCCCGCCGCTAATCTGCAACAGGGTACTATCTTGAAAAATTAATTACTATTATCCGAGTCCACTACTTTAAAATAGCGACGTAAAACATTAGCTTGCGCTTCATTTATCATCAGGATAGTTACTCTTTCATAATCATCAATAAGCCCCTTATCGTTTAGGTACTTCTGCATCGACATAAAATTAACCTCTGCTAATTTAAGCTCTTTCTCCAGCTCTTTTACACGTTCCTCTAATTCCTTCACACGCATGAAGGTCATAGTAGATCACCTAGCCCCGGTGCTGCGATTTCGGAGGCTCCTTTAAGCTTATCGTACATTTTAGATATTACTTCATTGGCCATTTGGTCCGCATTTTTGCTATCGGCACCATGAATATGGATATGAGTATCCCCAAACGAAAAGGATTTTTGGGCATTTACAGTTCGTGATCCAGTAGTCCCGGCAGGATTCACCGTACCAGCTTGTATCTCCGAATTGTTACCGCTATGATCTGAAGTAGCTTGAAAGTCGAACTGCGGCGTTCTCATAAGCACACTGTCCATAGCAGAAGCTAAAGCCCCGCGCTGTTGATAGATCCCTTCTGCCATTGTCGTTACGATTTTCCCCCCGTTAAGCGTTAAGCTTGATAGAGGACCTTTTTTCGCGTCAGAGAAAGGTAAGAACTCACGAACAGCTCCTAGTACCTCTTCGATAGCTTTTACAGGAGCTGAAGCCATAGATAAAATCCCATCCGCTAAGGTACTTATGATTTTTTTACCAGAATCAAAGAATAGCGTTACTAAGTCACCGAAAAAGTCCTCCACGTTGCCCATTACGTCGTCTAGTACGCCCGTCATAGATTCCCAGGCGCCCGACCAATCGCCTTGTAAAATTTTAAGCCCTGCGGATAGTAGCCCAGAGATTACAGCCCATGCATTTTGTACAGATAATTCGATAAACTCCCACGCTGCAGCGATTACTGTACTTATCACTTCGAAGCCTACAGTAATAATCGTAGATATTATGCTTACCGCTGTAGCTATTGCTCCAGAGATTACAGCCCATACTACAGTAATAATCCCCATAATTACGTCTGAATGTTCTTGTATAAAGCCTGCTACAGCTTGGAAGCCTGCGAGGATTCCGAAAATAATCTGATTTATCACTGGAAGAATAAACGTTTTTATTCCGTTAAAGATTGTCATAAATAACGAGCCGAAGCTGCGTAGTACAGGCATAACCATAGCAAGTAAGGTTGTTCCTATCAGTTTTAAAGTAGGTAAGAAGCCAATAATCGCATTTTTAACCGCACCCCAGCCACCAGCTAGGTTTATTAGGTAGCCGATTAGTAGCCCTACAGCAATCGCTATAAGCGTGATAGGGTTCATACTTAGAAGCATAAAGAACGCCCGAAACGCTATAGATACGATTTTTGTATACATAGCTGCCATCTTAAAGTAGGCTCCGACTGTAAAGAGGGCTGCTCCTACTCCTAAAATATAAGGGGAAGTTACTTGAAAAGCATTCACAAGCCAACTGAACACCGGTTTTAGTGAGTTAAAGGCTGGTACCATTACAGAACCCACTACAGACGCTACTTTTTCTATTTCGCCTAAAATCATAGGCAAATTAGCAATCGCCCAATCTGCTGCCGATTTCAGGCTATCTACGATTGGAGCGCCTATCTCACCTAGCCCGTCTTTAAATGAGTTACCTAGTGCTGTCATTTTAAATCCTAGATTATCACTTAACGCAGCGGCGGCTAACGCTGTGGCTCCTGAAAAATCATCAAGGCCCTTCATCCCTGCACCTATGGCAAACATCGCCTTACTCTGCACGTCTTCCCATTGTGTACCGAATAAAGCTACCCCTGCATCATTCTGAGCTTGTCCCTGCAGTTTTGATAGTCCCATTAAGGTCGCTTGGAAAGCTCCAGAGGCCGCATCGCCTCCCATCGAGATTTGTTCTCCCATCATGGATGCATCTAGCCCCATTGCTTGATAGGCTTCCCGAACGGGATCGGATGAGGTTTGCATTTGCAAGAACCCTTCTTTTACCGCATCCCCCACTTTATCAATCATGAAAACGCCGTTGTCGGCACCCGCAACAAAGCCTCCTACCATCTGTTCGGCTGAAAATCCCATTTTGTCAAAGAACACCGAATACTCATTCAAGGTGTCTAAAAAATCGCCGGATTCCGCTCCTGAACGCTGTATACCAGCTGTAATAAGATCGAATGCTTCAGTATGTCCTAAGCCTTCAAATACGTCCATCATATTTCCAACCGTACGTGTCGTTTGATCAAATGGAGCCTGAAATGCCTGTTCAACGACATAACCACTCTTCGTGAAGGCAGCAATCGCTTCATTGCTTAGATCATTTACATTCTGTTTTACAATTGCCATATCACTTGCGATTTGCGGCAAACTTTGCCCCCATCCGCTCCTATATACATCTCTTGCGGAACCTGTCATCGCTATAGCTGCTGCCTCTGTTATGCCTGTCATAGCTTGTATTTGCCCTTGTGCTACATCAATTTCACTAGCCATCGTTACGGCTGCTGTTGTAACCGTTCCGATTGCTGTAGCTAAGGCTACCGCTCCTGCAGCTGCACCACGCATCGTTTGAGTAAATGTAGTATTCGCTAAAGAAGATCCACGAGCAGATTGACCATAGCTACTGTGAGCATCAGCCAAACGGTTTTGACTGCTTGCATAGCTTCCCAGTGCGCTCTCAGACTCGTATATGCTACTAGAAAAGCGATTCGTTTCGCGTATCGCATCCGCCATACCACTCATATAACTGCTCGTATTTAAGTTCAATTGAGCGCCCATCGTAAACTGTCTAGCCATTTATCGTCCTCCTTTCTATTTTCCTAATTTGTTCAGTGATTTTGTATGATTCACATCACCAACACCTCCCTTCAGGAAAATAAAAAAGGACACCAAGCTCTAAAGCAGCTGCAAAGCTACTCTAAAGTCTTGATGTCCTTCAGATGACTGGTAGAACGATTATTGATTTGTTAAGAATTATTTGTAAAAGTTACTTTTTAACCCCCATCAAAGCTAAAGCAGCATTTTTCGCCTTTTCTTCTTTTGAAATTATCAGTGATGGTTCAATTCCTTTCGGGGATTTCCCTATAAATTCCGCTTTTTCTTCTAACAACTCAGGTTTTTTAAATAGATTAGGTTCATTTTCAACTAAAGCTGAGACCATTTTTTTAGCTGAAGACTTAATAAGATTCCCATCATCATCGAAGTCAAGGTGATTCCTATAGTCATTAATCGCATGAATAATTTGATGAGAAGCCACTGGTTCATAAATAGCAGCCTCTTTTAATACCAATCTTTCAATTTCTGGATTAGATAATGATTGCGACATTATAGCCCCTCCTTATTTTTTTATTTTGGTACGTATAGTCCCGGTGTATGGGTCAACCCATTCTTCTGGTTCTTCTAGAACAGTCCCGTGGTCTACGTTTTTTGGTATTTTTGTATAAGTAGTCCCATACGAATCAGTAAATTCACTTGGTCCCTCTGGAGTGGTTACACCATCTATCTTGATTCCTTTCAATTCTGGAATCGGGCCATTTCCAATCTCATAAGCGCGCTGTTTGATTGGGTGTAATTCATTTCCAGCGTCACTGTGGTCCCACCATAATCCGTGGGGGCGTAGAAAGCTCTCACTGCACCAGATTGGCAATTTTCCATAAGCAGGTTCACCAAATAAATTCTCAACTTCCATAATTTTTTCTTTCAGTTCTTGGCGAGTAAAATAGAATTTGACTAAAGCTTTTTCAAAGGCTTGTACATACTGTTCTTTAGCTTTTTTTAGAGCTTTTAGTTCGTCCTTCATGTCCTCTTCCATTTCTTTTTTAGCATCAAGATTGATACCAGAGCTAATCAATGTGTATGAAACCCCTGTTAGATCAATTTCTGGATTGTCTTCCCCAATTTCAGCGATTAACCGTTTGTATTTTGCTTCTGTAACTCTTGTCCGTGCCTGCGCTTTGGCTAATTCATCGATTACATCCTTACCTCCATCAAGCTGTTCATTAATAAGCTTCTGTTCCTCTGCTTTTGCTTGATTGATTTCCTCTCTTGCCGCTTCACGTTTTTGGTTATATTCTTCACACATTTTTTGATGAGCTTGGAATCTTTCTTTTGCTTCTTCTATTCTTGGAAAATTCATGGTCAATCCCTCCGCATTAATTAATAAAATTGTAAATTGCTGTATTTAAAATGTTTATACTAAACTCGCAACATAACCCGAATTTTGTAATTATGCTAATAATGCTTTAACATCATGTTTTTCAGTAATATGAACATATTTAATCGTTCCGTCATGAACCTTTATCACCACCTCACAATGAGAAGGTAATTCGACTACTCCAGCTCTTCCATCGGTTAATAAAACAATCCGGGGTGAGTCATCAATAAGAGGCACGGTGACCTGTAGTTTGCTATTGTCAATCTCGATTTTTTTCATGATTCATTTCATCCCTTTTTGGTGATGCATTACATATTTTTTCACTCTGTTTGTTGTAATCCCTACTTTTTTACCAATCGTGGAAAAAGTCATATCATACGACTCATAAAGACGCACACACTGTTCTTTCAGTACTTCTTCGTCTATTTGCTTGTCCAAGTCCCAATAGTCTTCTAATAGTTCCTTCATACTCATTTTGTCGATAATACGATCCACTTCTTCAATATCTTCTAATTCATCAAACGGAATAGATTGACGTTGTAAATCGGGTCTTTCGTCAAAAATCTTATTTAAATGCTCTCGTAGCTTCTTCCCGACCTTTTCATACTCAGCGTAATTCCCGTGAATCCCCAAATTTATAATTTGCTTTTCTTCGTCTGTGAGTTGATCAAGAGCTTGCTTATAAACTTCGGACCGTAACTGCCACCATTTTTCAAATCGTTTATGCTCTTCTCTTAATTCCGCTAAATAAATAGCGTATTCAGCTGGATTGACACTCTCTGAGTACACTGCTCCTTGTTCATAATCAAAGCATGTTCGTGTTGGATGAATCCCATCATAAGCCCGCTGTAATTCCATTTCATGTTGCTTGTATAATTCTTGCAAGCGCCTTTCTGCTATTTTACATTGCATAAACTCCGCTTCGCTCATACGATACATGTAGGCAACATCCCCTTACCTACGAAATATTTTGCTTGTTAGCAGCATCAGCCATTTTTCTATAAGCACGATTTAAAATGTTTTCAGCACCTTGACGAGTATATGAAAGATAGGCAGCAAGCTCTTTTAACGTAAGTCCTTCAGCTCTGCGTATTACTGCACACTCTTCTTTAACCGTTAAAACATCTGCTTCATACAGGGCATAATCAATAAATTCTATTGTTCGCTCCAGAGTATGTAACTGCTGTAAAATGATAATTTCTTGATCTGAATCTCTACCGCTTAACTTAATCAATCTGTTTTGGAGTTTTTCTTGTTTCCCCAGCAAATTGAGGAAATCCTCAACCGCTTTTCTTATCTGTTCTGGACTCATTTAATCCCCTCTTACATAAGGCTTCTTTTGTTGCGAATCTTATTTTTCCTCTTCTCTCATCCGCTGTTTTCTAGATCGGAGTATGTATTTTCCTCTTTGCAGAGCATTTTTCCATATTTCCGGGTCATGTTTCAGCAACTGCATCATTTCGCTTTGAGTAAGAAAAACCGTACATTTTGGCAATTTAGCCTCTATCAATTTTTCATTAGACATAAAATCGCTCTTTCCATAGGTTTCTAGCTTTTAATTCAAAATCTGCAAGTGAAGTGATAAATGGGAAAAACGCTGTTAAATCTGCTGTATCGCCCTTGTCATTGTAGGCTGTTGCTGTTTTCCAAGTTAAATCATATTCAATCAATGCAGGTTTTTCTTTATCATCGTATATATAACAACCATCCTCTTGGTATGCTTTCACACTTTCCTTTTCTTCCAATCCTTGTTGTTCTTCCATCTCTTCAACGACTTCATTCAGTTGTTCAAATGCAATTTCTAACCCGAATTGCAAATAGCTTTCTCTGTCATTCGAGTGTGTGCCAATAACTACACCATTCGCTCCTACTGTTTGAATCGTAAAATTGTCCTCTTGCTTTAATGTGCCGTACATCATTTCAACAATCTCTTTCAATCGTTCAACTACGTTTAATTCGTTCATTGTGTCAGCTCCAATCGTTTGTTATTTCAATTCGTTTCTAATCAGGTAGTAAAAATGATGATAGATATAATTCCCCGCTGTTTTTGGAGCAATAAAGACCGTCTGAAAGCCATAACGTGCTTCAAATGCTTTCAATGATGCTAATAATGCTTTGGCGTTATATTCGCTCCTATAATTACCCATGATGATATTTTCATAACCGTTCGGATCCTCTACCAGTAGCAAGAATGGGGAACTGTGCGCCCTAATTAATTCATTTTCAAAACGTGTCCGCTCCTTGATGCTAGATGCTAGCTCACTAACGCTATTTTTCCGCTCAATGACTGCTGGAAAGTACATATCACGCTGGATGCCTAACTCTACGTTTTTAGGAATCATGGCAGCGTAGTCTCCAACATCTAACTTTTTCTTCTTGTGCTGGATGTGTTTAGAATCAAAGTAACCAGTAACATGTTCATTGGCTTGCTCCCTTGTATCTGTTAAAACGATCAATGTCGATAGCAAATCCTTTAATTCCTTATCCGTATATTGATAAAGTGGTAAGGCATTCAATATATCTACCTACTTTCGATGTCAGGCTTTCATACTTTCGATTCTAGGCACTTGAAACGATAGGGTAATAGTTTTATAGCCAAAAGAATAAAGGTACCTTAGAGACGCTTTTAAAAGCCTTTAAAGGCATATGTGATTTTCAGCTATTTTCAACAGCTTTTTTCAACCAATATCTTTCTTGAGCCGCTGCAATTTTATCTGGATTTTCTTGACGATAACGTTTGTTGTAATTCTTAACATGATTTTTATTATCTTCACGCCATTTTTTCATATATTCACGTCTTGCTTTTTTCGCTTCTTCTGACATTTTCATAATTATAAAAAACCTCCTTATATCAAGGGTTATAGCCCTATCTATGGAATATATATTCTTTCTTATGTTTCTATTTTACCATTTTTTTATTTACTTTTAAACATAAGTGGTGGTATAATTAATAGTTTTTCTTGTTTTTCTTATCTGCTTTTTGCAACATAAAAAAGCCCCTCTCCAACAAAGGATAAGGGGCTATATATTTAACGGATCATCGGTCTTTGATTACCATACCAAATAATGATTTTTCCTTGCTCTACTTCAGCATGAGCGTTTAAAGCAGTTTCACCATTCCAGTAAAGATAAGTTTGTTCATCAATTTGACCAGAAATAAACGCACATTCTTTGCAGATATCATAATCTTGTTTTCTGTCCTCAATCCGCTCTTCCCAGTATTCAATTTCTCTACGACAATCATTACATTTAATACCAACAACAGTTTTAGGAAATTGCATTTAATCCACCCACTTTTTAAATTTATATTTAACTGGTAGTAGTAGTAATAGTTCATCATCATTCATCTTTCAAAATATGCTCCACTATATAACATATATAGATTAAATAATGCTAACGATGCTTCTAGTTCTTCTAGCTTCTCTAGTTAATCTAGTTATTCTTCTTTAAATGAGTGGGAATAAATCAATAGATATGTATCGATATATTCCTACATAATCATTCATACTTAATTAATCCCACTTAATCATTCCTACTCAAACAGTTCATACTTAGGGCTTCACACTTAATAAGTCTTCTAATCTGTAATAACCTATTAGAAAACGAGCCAATGTTTTATACTTTGAACCTGTATCATTCGGCACATATCCATCTGGTAACTCAAAGTATTGACGCATTACATATTCCACATTATCAATTCCATTTTCTTCGGCTAACTCCATTAATTTTCTTTCTTGACCATAATCAATATTAGGGTATTTCTTGGCACCATAAGTTTCCTTGTATAAATCCTTAAATAGATCAAGCAGCTGACTAGCATCTAATATTATCCCTTTACCCCTTGCCTTCTGAACTTCCTTCTCATGTTTAGCCTTTATTAATTCCCCTGCACGTCTTTCATGATCCTTTATAAACTCATTAAATCGACTTAAAGCTTCCTCATCCTCAAAAGGATCCGCCGCAATCCTTAACTTAAAATCCAAAATGTGATATCTATCCTTACAATCAAAAACACTTCTATCTTCAGTAAATACGGATACTTGAGAAAGATTTCTTGCACATTCAACCGCTTTTACAATATTGGTCTGTTTACGTAAATCTTTTTTAGGAATAAAGAAAGGTGTATCCCATGTTCCCTTTAATTGACTCCAGCACATTACATAACAATAAACGACCATATCTTCATGAGAAATATTCTTAAAATGTAACTTCTTTAACATCATTTCAAAATCATAATGAGGAAATCTAATGAACCTTTTCCCCTCGTTTAATTTAGGAGTTTCTTTCCACTTAACAGCATGATAGGTAGTAGCGACATTCTGCCCCCGTTTTGTTCTAAAACCACTGGTAACATTAATCCATCCTAACTTCTGAAATTTCCTCCGAGCATTACGGATAGAATCCTCGCTATAAGATAAGGCTGCCGCAAAATCCATATCACGCTTAAAAAAATCACCCTCATACGAAGTCTCATGCAAATTTATATAGTGCAATAAAGCAAAATAATACAACTTATCCGAAGGCTTGCTCTTGATAAAATCCTCATTTAGCAACATTTCTTCTGATATCGAAAACCAAAAGTTCACTCATACACCATCCCTTTTTTTAAGGATGTGCTATACTAAAATTAACTGATGACCGAATAGCACAAATCCCTTGATTCGTTGAAAAAGAGAGTGTCCCAAAGTCGCCCCTTTGGAATGCTCTTTTTTTCTTGTTTTCTCGCTTTAATTATACGATATATTCCCACTTAATACGAGCGCACGTTCCAAGAAATTCAAATAAAATTTTTAAAAGAGGATAAGCGCTGATCCGTGTTTACCCTCTTTTTTTGCATATAAAATGTCCATCTCAGAAAAACAATAGCTATCACGCATACATAAAACAACTACGGACTACTAATAAAGCGAATAAAATGAAATTCGCTACAAAAGTTTGATTATGTTATACATTGATACGACCAAATTTGGACCGCTTTTTTCTGTTCTACTGTCGTAACTTGCGAAATAACATGTAGCATACATACTATGCAACGATTGTTGTATCATTCCCCAGTGGTGAAATCGTTGCAAAGGATGGCTTGTTTTTGCTATGCCTTAAATCGTTAAAAATGGACTACTGAGACGTTTTTTACATATCCATGACTAAAACTATTCAAATGAATTTAAAATCACTCAGAGGCTAAATGTGGAGGCTGTTTTGCTTATTGTGCATTTAGCCAATCATATTTAGGAACATTTCTTTTGATTTCAACACTGTTAAGCCTATCAACCATTCGTTGCTTCTTGGATTGATCCAGCTGCTGTTTTGTTTTATCTTTCTGGCGACGTAATTCTAGTTCCTCAATTTTATTAGCAAGTGCAGCAACTAAGTAATCTCTAAATTTACCTTCTCCGATTGCACCTTGATTGTATTTATTAACAACTTTCCGTACAACAGCACTATAGCTACGATCTGATAAATCATCTGAAATTACTTCTCTTAAATTACTAATAATTAAATTTATTTGTTCATCGTTATGGATTGCCGGACCTTCAGTTCGCTTATCATCATCTATATATTCTTTATTATTATTTATATTAGTTTTATTAAAGGTTTTGTTTAATAAAAGATCTTGATTACCTCGACGTTTTGAGGTCTTCATTTTGAGGTCTGCATTTTGCAGTCCCCAAATTCCACTGTACTCTTTTGCTGCTGTATCAAGGATTTTAGCTTTTTCTTCGGGTGAATATGGCACTCTTCGGTAATGATATACATACTCCCACTTCTTTCCCGAACGATAGCGATATTCAACGATGTAACGCTTATCAATAAGATCGTTCCAAGCTGTTTTAACAGCTCGTTCTCCATCTTGGCCGAATCGCTCGTATAACTCCGTTTTATGTAATTCCCATGTCGGTGGATACGAACAAAGGTTTAATAGTAATCCTAATGCGGACAAAGATAGTGGACTTTCATTTTTTTCTTTCAAAATTTCTTTCTGAACATCTTGCGCCGTCCTCTTGGGTAATGAAACTATCGCGTCCCAGTCATCTTGAATCATTTTTGCCATAATTAATCTTTTCCCCTTTCGTAGTGGAAAGAGGTCGTATACCATGTTAAAATGAATATAACTAAATAAGGGTATACGTACCCCTTTCAGAAGAAGACATACTTCTTCCACTGTTGATTTGAGAAACCCCTGTCGTCGCCAAACTTTAGGGGTTTTTCTATGTTTATTATTTTACCAAGCTTGGTATATTTCCACAAATGAGAGTTTGATATATTTAAAGGGTGCCACTTTTAAAATGGACACCCTTTTGATATAATTCAAATTAACAATATATATTAAACAAGAGCCATATCGTTCCCAGCGATGTGGTTTTTTTCTATTTCTACAACCTTACCCATTATTTCAACTTGATAATCCCTTACTACACCATGACGGCCATTTTCATGCAATAGAATCAACTGCGATCCGTGTCTTGTGTAACAGCAAATATGAAGTTTTTCGTCATTTACGATAAATACGGCCATATCTTTTCCGTTAGCAGCTGGCATAATATCAGGATTCACATAAACAATATCCCCGTTTTTAACAGATGGTTCCATAGAATTCCCTGTCACTTCTAAAGTTAATAAATTATTCATTTGTTTTTCATCTCCTAGTTTTCAATATGTGTTTATGTATTTCTAGACAAGACTTATAACCATTAAGAAATCCATAAAAATAACAATCACGTTCATCTTTGTCCATATCTCGCCATTCTGGAGTTGTGTACTCGACTAAAAGATCAAACATATCTGCATCTGACTGGACTTCTTTTAGCAGGATTTTAGCGACATATTCCACTTGCTCCGCTGTTAAAACCTTCATGCTGTCCCTCCTATATATCTAATTCTCTTATCAGATCAAACAGCTCCTTTATAGCATGTTCTTTGGTGTATTGCCTGTCTAACCATAAAGAATGAATGACGCTTAAAATCCCTCTTCTTACTTCTGACTCAAAAAGCAAAGCATCAATTTGTTCAATATTCGACTTTCTCATGTTGCACCTCCTTATGTGTTGTACTAGTTGAAAATTAAATCAATCATTTCGACTAACATTTACATTTTACGACTAAATAATAGTCGAGTCAATGTATTTTGTGCTGAATTTTATCGTTTTTATTAAATATTTGTCGTTTTGGTGATATAATCAATTAAGTAGATAAGTATTTTGGGGGATACCGATGGATAATATCACAATGAAAATAAATGAAAATGATTCAAAAAAAGCTCTGCGTGTTATGCTATCTGAATCTGGACTTGATAGCATGGCAGCGTTAGGAAGAGAGTTAGGATACAAAGAAACTACTTTTCGTTCGGCTGTTAACAATAACGCAATTCGTGTAAAAGACTTTGTTAAAGCAGCAGATTTAATGGGGTTTGAAGTTATTATTAAAAAGAAACAATAAGCCGCTTCCAGTTCTAAATATTGGGGCGGCTTATTTTATATCATCGAAAAAATGATTCATTGTTCCTTTTTCTCCTGGAGCAAAACCTTCGTGTAATATCCACCGAAATAAGCAAAGAAAACAATTAAAAATAATAAAGCAATTGACATGTTACCATCTCCTTTTTTTCATTTGTTATCATTTCTTGTCTTAATATTAAAACGCATTTTGCGTTTCGTCAAGTATTTTTGCGCTTTATGTTTCATATTGCGTTTTGAGTTGTTATAATTAGGCTATAAGAAGAAAAGGAGTTTGTGTATGAAAGTGATTACTGTACCTGAGGATATGAGTAACAAGGCGATCGTTCGCTCGATGATGGAGGAAACAGATTACAATCAATTTCAAAAGATTGCTGCAGCTCTGGGAAAAGAGAAAAGCACATTCCAATCTAAACTAGATAGAAACAGCTTAAAAGTAAGTGATCTTCAAAAGATTGCTGATTTGCTGGGATATACGATTAAAATCGAACAAAAATAAGCCGCTCCAATGTTAAACGGTGGATAACGGCTTGTTGTATAATTAACGTAAATATATTGAATGGGAAGGAGGGAGTTTCTATATGAGTGATGAAATCAAAGACATGCTTAAAAAACAGGAAGCGATGATGCAGCAGCTCATCAATATGGTTGGGAAAAATAACGAACGCTTTAATGATCTAGAAAAACGTTTTGATAAGGTAGATCAACGTCTGGAGAGTATTGAAGCATCAGTTCAACGCATTGAAATGAATGAACCAGCTGACATTATGGCCATGCTGAAACAAATCAACGGTAAATTGGACGATAGAGATAATGACATGCAGGCTTTAAATAAACGAGTATTTAAGGTCGAATCGGAAATCGAGAGACTAACTAGACAATAATAAGAACAGCAAAAAAAA
>Ga0181471_100254_pt1 | contig 17194 bp, 8 predicted proteins | sample InSIn5gowninarea_FD_119083 | JGI IMG/M metagenome (GOLD analysis project Ga0181471, IMG submission 119083) | Clean room microbial communities from NASA Spacecraft Assembly Facility at Jet Propulsion Laboratory, Pasadena, California, USA -... ...
GGCGACAAGGAAAGGAGTTGTAAAGCTCGTAGATAAATGCGTTGGTCTAATGCTGAACTACTTCTGGTACTGATGTGTTACAAATTGCCTCTACGTGGTTATTCATTCTCCGCATACGGAGTGTCTTGGTACGGATTTTTGGAATATACCTCGTTTGTGTACTAAGTTACGGTAATTGTCTTTGCTTCTCCAAAATGAAGCGCGTCAAGTGGACTTTGGAGGAGATGGTCCACATCTCTGGGGGCGAGGTATGACCATGATGATGGAGAGATATTCAACGGATCATACTGTACCAAGTACTGTAAGGGTGGAGGAATTCGAGAAGATGTCTTTACCTCGACGGCCATTCGCCGGAGAGTTTCGTCGGAGTATCATTTTCCCAAGAGACCTCGGTGCGATGCGGAGATGCACCCCACAGTCAACAACAGCCTGACCTGACAAGTTACGCCGTTCACGGCGCTCCCAAGTAGACAGTGATAATCAGTCTCTTCATGCAGGGCTAGGTTTTGCTTTGTGATCCTTCAACACTCTGTAACGAGAAAACCATTATTCACACGACATAGAGTCCTGGACTTAATATGGCTACCCATCCGCTATTCAAGAAGAGCATTCCATATGAGGTAAGTTTCTACTGAATCCGATCAGTGTCGCCCCTTTTAACGACTGTCCAGTTCAAAGATCCTTCTTTGGTTGACACCAAATCACTTATTGGTGGGCAATGGATTTCAGCACCATCAGGAAAGACTTTCGCGGTCCTAGGTCAGTCATATTATCGCTGGTTGGTGCTGAGGAGTCTAGACTGACATTTAGAGCATAGATCCTGAAGATAATGAAGTGATCTGTGAAGTCGCGGATATGGATGGCAAGGATACTGTCACCGCCATTGAAGCTGCAAGTAAGGCATTTGAAACATACAAGCTCACGCCTCATCGGGAAAGAAGATGGCTTATGAGACGATGGGGCGATTTGATCAAGGCCAACCGAGAGGACCTTGCTGCATTGTGCACGCTGGAACTCGGCAAGCCCTGGACTGAGTCTCTTGGTAGTGTCCAGTACGCCATTGACTTCATCGACTGGTTCGAGACCGGTATTGAACGTACGCTGGGAGAGACCATCCCTGCCGCCCGGGGAAACAATCGTATTCTCACCATCAAGCAGCCACAGGGTGTCGTGGCCGCAATCACACCATGGAACTCGCCAGTGGCTATGGTGACACGAAAATTGGGCGCTGCCATCGCTGCCGGCAATACGGTCGTCTGCAAGCCCGCTCCCGAGACACCACTTTGTGCAATCGCGTTGGCAAAGTTGTTCGAGAGAGCTGGAGGCCCGCCTGGTGTGTTGAACATCGTGACATCTAGCTTTGAGAACACCCCGGCGGTTGGTAAGGAACTCTCGAGTCATCCGGATGTCAAACATCTGAGCTTTACCGGCTCAACCGCCATTGGTCGTTTACTGAACACAGAGTGCGCCAAAACAATCAAGAAGGTCAGCCTCGAGCTTGGCGGTAATGCGCCTTTCATCGTCTTCGAAGATGCTGTCATTGAAAAGGCCGTAGCTGGTAAGTATTTTGTGTTCAATCTGCTTCGCTTTTGCCCTCACAGTGCTCTGACATGAATTTCGTGAATAGGTCTCATCTCGTCCAAGTTTCGCTCATCTGGTCAGACATGTGTCTGCGCCAACCGAATTTTTGTACATGCATCCATAGTGCACGAGTTTGCCGATGCTCTGAAGGAGGGGTTGCGAAAGACCTTTACTTATGGCTCTGTATGGGACAAGAAGGTCAATTTCGGACCGCTGTATGCGCCCAAAGCCATCTCCAAAGTGGAGAGACATCTCGAAGATGCTGTTGGCCAAGGTGCTAAGGTCCACTATGGTGGTAAGGATAGCAGTTTGGGCCCTAATTTCTTCCCCGCGACCGTTGTCACTGGTGGTAAGGGTACCATGCAGTTCATGACCGAGGAGACCTTTGGACCTCTAGCTTTTCTAGTGCCATTTGAGACTGAGGAAGAAGTGGTTCGGCTAGCGAATGATTCCGATGTTGGCTTAGCTGGGTACTTTTATACCGAGGACGTTTCGCGAATATTCCGAGTTGCCGAAGCTCTGAAGGTCGGAATGGTTGGAGCAAGAGTTGGACTGGTCAGTGCGGCCGAGCAGCCATTCGGTGGTGTTCTTGAGAGTGGTCTCGGTCGTGAAGGAGGAAGTCAAGCCTTGGAAGAATACTTGGACGTCAAGAGCATAACCATTGGCATATAGATGATGGACCAAAGCCATAGAATAGACTCGATTTTGGAGCGATGTTAACTGTTCTTTTGCTGTTCTCGAGGATGGGTAGGAGCGGCCATGATTCCTGTACAATCTTCAAAGCGCAGCTCTACCTCAATGAAGCACGTGGTTTGACCCACGTCGGTTTTGGACAGTTGCGAGGTTCAGTTGTCTATTAGTAGGGCAAGATGGCAAAATTGTCAGCAGCTGAATTTGAACTGCTACAAAACGCGCGTTAGCACTGTCAACCACGAACACTTCGCATGGCTAAGAATAGCTATCTCGATTCTAGGTGGTTCATGCGGCAGAAGTGGAAATTTCGTTTGGTCCGTGACTCGAGGCAGATGAACACATGGTAGGGGACGATCGGATCCTGCAAAGAGCTTGCATCTATCGTCGAGATGTTGCTCTAAAATGAGAAGAGCTGGCACATTACACCAGGTTGATCTCGTCGATGAGTTCACGCTTGGACGAATTGGTTCGTGCCGTTGCGATATGATTGGCACGCAGCTTCTAATGCTTGGCAGACGGAACAACAAGGCCCTGGACGAACTCGGACGAGCTCGCCGGGCCTCAATCTATACTCTTTCAGGACGGTGGCTGCCTTACTGACGTTGGGTATATGTATAGGAGAAGTGACCTTGATGTTTGGAACCGACACGGTGCCAGAACCATCGCTTCATTGTTCAACAATACATTCAAGTTTCGAGCTTTTGCAATATCAACCATCGCCCGAAATGGCGGGCTTCCTTAACCGCATTTCTAATGAGTACAATTTCAATCCCCAAACTAGCATTCCCGATCTTTCAGGCAAAGTTATTGTTGTTACAGGCGGTAACACCGGCCTGGGTTACCAAACAGTCCTTCAATTGGCTCAGCATGGACCATCCCGGATCTTTCTGACTGCTCGCTCCCAATCCAAATATGACAAGGCCATGGCTGAAATCCGCATGACAGTTCCCCAGGCCAGTGATTTCGTCCACTTCATCCAGATGGATCTATCTTCTCTTGCGTCCGTCAAGTCAGCTGCCGACCAAATCTCGTCCTCCACTACTCGTCTCGATATCCTCGTCAATAAAGTTGTGAACTGGCAACTGGCATGTATGTGTAAGGTATGTGTATGAAGTGTGATATGATTGATTGATGATCTAACTTACCAGCTGGATATCCAGGCTGGTATATATGTGGCAAACCTAGTGTTTGCCTCTTGTCACTCATACAAAGGTACAAAGAGAGGTAAGAGAGTCCATCTCTGTCTGTCTGTGTCAACTCCCCCCCTGACTCTCTGACCTCGAGTTCTCCTCAATTTTCTGCTTACCCATCATATCCATCCATCAGACCTTGCCCGAAGTTGGTTTGCTCCTCCTCCGTGAGACCAGTGAATGGGGTATCTTTGCCGAGGTTGCTTGTCAACTCATGTTCCTCCATGAACTTGTTCCAGTCGATTTTCGGGTGTCTGTCTGCGATTCGATCCATATCAACTTTTGCATTCGCCGCCTCAAGTTTCATCTTTGCAATTCTGAGATCGTGTCCCGCAGCTCGAGCTTCAATGGTTGACACTGCTTCACTTCTGTCGGTCAATGCCTTGATGTGCTTGGTCTTCACTTCTTCCTCCTGGTCGATTGCCTTCTGTGCCTCCTCCACTCGCTTTACTGCTACCATGACTTGCTCTTGAGGGGTTCTTGGGTCCTTTCCACCTCTCTTGCTTGATTTCTTGGCTTTCTTGGCTTTCTTGTTGGCTTGGTGGCTTGGTTTGGCGAGTGTCTTGTCCTTTTGTGCACTTGTTCGTTTCTTGTTGTTGGTTGCTTGGGGTTCGAGGTGGCCTTGGTCTTGCACTTCCAACACCATTGCTGGCCCATCGTTGATTCTGATTGAGATTGTTGACTTCATTTTGATTGTTTTGAGATCTTGACCAAGTGTTAGATGAAGAATGTTCTGTGTTTTGTAGATGTTTCTCCGAGATGGATTTGCTGTTCTTCTTATCTTGCTTTGGAAAATTCTTCTTTGCTGACATTGTTTTGTTTGCCTGTTTGTCCTCTATTTGCTCAGCGATACTTGTTTGTTTGCTTGGTTTTGCATATTGCATGCGCTCAGCCAGTGAGTTTCCGTATTCCGCTATGTTTGTGCCAGTTTCGTATTTGCTTCCGGCTAGCAAGCCAGTCTTTTTCATCATTTTCTCATGCGTGTCTTTGGTCAGCGCTTTTGTTAGGATGTCGGCTATGTTGTCCCTGGTTCCGATTGGGAATGTTTCAATCTCCTTTGAGTCCACCACTTTTTCTCGGATGTAATGGTACTTGATGTCAATGTGTTTTGAGCGATTGTGGAACTCCGGGTTCTTTGTCAGTTTGTAGGCGCCCTCGTTATCAATGTATATCGGAATCTTGTCGATCTGAATTGTTTTGATCCCGAGATCATTTATGAACCCTTTGAGCCACACCGCCTCTCTTGCCGCTTCACATGCCGCAATGTATTCCGCATCCAGTGTGGACAGTGCCACTGTAGTTTGGCGTTTTGAAGACCACGAAATTGGTGCTCCAGCGAACATGAATATCCATCCTCCTGTTGACTTTCGTGTGTCTTTACAATTTGCCCAGTCACTGTCTGCATATCCTCGCAAGTTTGCTCCAGCTTCCTTCCTGTATTTCAGGCCAATTTTTGTCTCTAGCCTAATGTATGAGAGTAGTCTATTCACGCTATCCATATGTGCTTGGTTTGGATCCGAGGCGAAACGTGATAGATAGCCGACTGCAAATGCGATATCTGGTCTTGTGCCATTTGCCAGATAGTTTATCGACCCAATCTTGGACATGTATTCGTGTTTGGTTTCTTGTTTTGCTTGGCTCTCCTTATTCCTCATCAGTATGATTTTGGTGTTTACTGGTGTCGATACTGGGGTTGCTTGTAGTGCTTGGTATCTTTCCAAAACTTGTTCTGCGTACCTCTCCTGATGTAAGAATACTTCACCTGGTTTCTGTTCGACATGCATTTTGAGGAAATAGGTACTCAAGCCTTCGTCGGTCATTTTGAACATCTGCGCAATTTGTTCCTTGAACTGGAGGATCTCTGCCTTCTCTGACCCGGTGATTTGGGTATCATCAACCCATAAGCCGATGTAGAGATTTCTTTTGTCGTGGATAAAGACGCACGGATCATATGGACTCACCCTGAATCCCATCCTTTCCACAGTTTTCCGCCATTTCTCGTACCATGCTCTCGGAGACGGGCACAGTCCATACAGTGCTTTCCATACCTCGAGGCAGTATCCTGGGGGAAGATTCCAGCCTGGCGGTGGACGCATATAGACTGGGATCTGTAGTTCTCCGTTCAGAAACGCTGTGACTGCATCCATCTGGTGAATTTCCCATCCCATGAGTGCTGCGATGGCAAACATGATCCTGTATGATGCTGTTTTGACCACAGGAGAGAAAGTCTCTATGTAGTCAATTCCCTCGACTTGCATATCTCCCCTTGCTACCAGTCTCGCCTTGTATTTCGCGATTTTCCCATCTGGTCCCAGCTTCCTGCTGTATACAAACTGAGATAAGATGATTTTTCTGTTGTTTGGAATTGGTACCACTTTGAATGTTTGGTTGATCTCAAGACTCTTTTTCTCGGCCAGCTCTGCCAGCATGAATTGGTACGCGTCCGGCGCCTTTCTTGCCTGAGCGTAGTTCCGGGGGTCAGGTAGTTTGGACAAATCAGTCACTCCTGTTATTGCCATCATCGCAAATTTTCCCAACTTCGCCCTTGATTTTGACATACTTAGCTCTGCAGATTGATCCAGCTCTTGTTGCTGGTTTTTGAGTCTTTCAACCCAGATCGTCATGTTTTCCGAGTTTTGGTATTCATCTTCGTTGTTTCCAGCATCCAGGTCGTCCAGATCGTCGTCCAAAACTGCTCTCCGCTTTGTAATTTGGTTGTCTTCTTGATCATCCGTTTCCGGGTCTGTCTCCTCGTATTCCTCATTTCGTTCTGGTTCTTCCTGGTTAAGGCTTGTACGTATTGCGTCTCTATCATTTGGACTCGTTCTTTTCATAGCCATCCAATGCCCTGTTCGTGCACCCCGAATCTTATCTGCATTGTTGTTGTATATCCAAAGAACCAGACTGTCTCCTCGTCTGTATTCTGATGGCCACGTAAGATGGCGGTCTTCTCCTTCTACCACCACTCCCAGCATCATCTGCTTCTGCCATAGTTTCCTTCCGAGGTACGCCACAAAGGACGCAAGTTGATCTTCTGAGAAATTACTTGTGTTAGTCATTCCGGATGAGGTTGCGAAGTCCTGGTACTCTGGATCCTGCATTGCCTTGTCAATATCTTCGCTCGTTGCCACCGGCAACAGCGTTGGATATTGGTTCTTCAGACTGGTTAGTATCGCGAATCTGCCGCACTGGTCTCCTCTCGATGGGACATCTACCAGCCGGTAGTATTTTCCTACCATCTTTTCAAGTTCATCTTCCACAGGGTCTTCATGCACGGTTCTCGGGATCCCTTTACTGCCCTTACTCTTTTTAATACTGTCTTTTGGTACGTTTTCGTAGTCTTCGCGGAGTACCACGTCTCCATCCTCACCAATCCCATACTTTGAGAGATCCCAGCCTTCTTTGGTTCCATCTTGATTGTAATACGTGCATCTTGTCACTATACGCTCACGCTCGGAATCTTCTGGTGATACATATCTTTCCACACATCGCAGGCATGGTCGTTCCCCATCACACCCAGCTTTTCTGTGTCGACATGTCGTACATACTGTTGTGTCCACCTCTTCCTTTCCTTCTTCGTCTTGAACCACTCTTCTGCTCCTAAAATTGAAATTCGTCTCGCCTTCCAGTGGGTACCATCTTCTGACCAGGCCCCCCATGTCATTATAGGCACAAGTTCGTTTTTTCTCGGTGCATGTTCCACACGGTCGCTTTCTGTTGCAAACCGATCCTTGGCTGCCACAAGGTGTACATTTTTCGCTCTTCTCTGTTTCCTGCCCCTCCGGTCCGTTCATGCATATTCTTGCTCTTCTGTTTGTCGTACAGTGATTACATGGTCTTTTGCCATCACATGCCAGGGTCCTGGATTGGCACCTTGTGCATTTCTCGGGTTTTGGTTCTTCCGGTCGATGCATCTTCCCTGCAGGTACTGCTCCTTCCAGGTTCCAGTTGCATCTATTTCTATGTCTTTCGCACCTATGGCATCCTTTTGCTGACCCCACTCTACACGTTCTTCCTATGACAAAACACTGTCGACATGGTTTTTCACACAATTCCCAGTGTATCTTCGGTTGTGCCGGGGGAAGACTGAAATCTGTGTATAGTTCTTTTTCTTCTTCCGACGGATCTCGGCAATCTCTTTTCGTCTCTTCACAATTTGAGCATTTTCCCGAAGTGATGTTTCTGTCACATCGACTTCTCCTTATCCAACATGCACGACATTTTGATGCATCTGCTCTCAGCTTCCCGATTTTCGACGCGAACGGTACTTCGGCTTTTGCCATATTTACTTGAGGCCTCCACCCCTGTGTTCGTTGATCTTGAGCCAACATTTTGATGTCAGCCGGACAGTATGTGGGTTCTGATCGATGAGCATGGGTGAGCCCTGTGTAGAAGAAACGCGAGAGTAAGGGAGCAGCCTCTGATTCTTCACTTGATATAGGCTGCATTGTTTCTTCCTCGTCTATTTGTGCGTCTATCTGTGGAGTTGTATGAAGAATAGGTGAGCTGTAGGATGACGGGTTTGACCCGTACTTTGTGGGTTGTACCAGAGCCTGTGTTGTCTCTGGATTCATGTGAGTACTTGAGTTGGAGGTTTCTGGTTGATGGGTTTCTGGTTGATGAGTATCTGGTTCTTTATACTCAGGTTCATTTAATTGTGTGTTTGACTGCACGGTTTTTGGCAGATGTTGTAGAGTGCTTGTGTTTTCCATTTGGTCCATTCCATTTGCCTCTTCTTGATCAAACACACCGTCTTCCGTGTTATTCTCTTGCGACCCGTAAGTATGCTGTGAAGGATTCCAGTTTGCATCTAAAGTTTCTGTCGTTGTTTCCTGTTCCTGTGTTGTCGCGTGTTCCACGTCACTTTCCTCATCTGTTTGGTCCGCTTCACCTTCCGATATGTCGATGTCATCTTCTGGCATGAGACCATCTGTCTCGCCGTTTTCTATTGCTGTATCCACATCAACATCTTGTACTTCGACTCTGTCCCGATATGATGGTGATGGTTGTTCATCGTCGAGTCCTTCCCCATCATCTACTCTGGCCACTCCTACCTTGTATACCCGGTGTTTCTCTGGGTTCCAGATGCGGTACACTGCTTCAGATTCCAACCCCATGAAATATCCGATCCAGCCTCTTGGTGTGTGCAGCTTGTTGCCTTGTCTTTCATGTGGTATAGTCACATATGCTCTACTGCCCCATACTCTTTCACGATCGAAGTTGGGTTTTCTGTCGAATAGTGCCTCCCATGGTGTTTTCTTTTCATTTTTCCTCAAGGCTCTTGTTGGTACTCTGTTTTTCAGCCACACGGCATATTCAATCGCCTCCGGCCACATGTTTTCTGGTACTCTAGCTTCCCTTAGGTATTCCGTCCCTGTATTAACGATGATATTCGTAATTTTCTTTGTGATCGATTGTTCCTGGATCATCGGGGCAGCTTTATCGCGGATAGTTCGATTCGCACGCTCAGCATTTCCATTTTGGTAATGCGCATATGGGTTCGTCAATTCCACTCCTATTCCCTTCTGAAGGAGGAAGGTCATGATGTGAGATGTGTCGAACTCGCCATCGAATCGGTAATTTCGAACCTTGATTTTTTCTGATGTTTCGATGTGTTTGTGTAGATCTATGAATGTTTGTGATACACTTGTTCCTGGCCTAAGTCGTTCACACCATGTGTACCTTGTTGCGTCGTCCTTGAAAAACAGGAATCGTATAGTATTATCGAAACCCGGGATAGGATATGGTCCCCATGTATCCACGTGGATCATCCCTCCTGGTTCTTCCGCTCGTCTCGTCGCGGGGTCTCTAGGTGTGATTACGGTTGCTTTTGTTGTCGCACATACAGGACAGACCGTGCCGAGTTTCGCTCTGATCTGTTCGTCTGTCAGTCCCAGTCCATTGCTTACCTTGTTTAGGACCCTCATGCTCTGAAAAGACAAATGGCCCAGTCGTCTATGCATTTTCATGACTGGGTCGTTGAAATCGATTAGTGCCGCTATTGGCTGGTGGGGGAATGAGTCGCTATTTTGCTGTTTTGTTACCTTCATTTTGTACAGGCCATCTACAAATTCTGCCTCCGCAATCTTCTTTCCCTTCTTTGTTAGTACTGCACCTTTTTTATTGAATTGGCCTTCAATATTCTTTTCCAAAGCCAACATGCCGAAAGAGAGCAGATTGCACCGACCAGCTGGCGCGTATGCTACGTTGTGAAGCTCTAGGTCTGTCACTCTTCCTTCTGTTGTATGCAAGCGGAGGTTCACAGTGCCGTGTCCTGTAACTTGGAGTGAAGGTGTGCTTTCGTCAGCTGTGTCAATTGTCATTTTGAAACTGTGGAAATTCGACAACCATTTTTTATCATTACAGATGTTCATGTTTGCGCCTGTGTCTAAAAGCCATGTGTCAGAGTCTTGAAAACTCCCTGCTGCTAATGCTTGAATCCCGTTCTGCCCTTGGTACTTTTCCTCATCCATGCCTGAGTCACACTCTTCACCCTCCATAAGTGAATCAATCTTGCATATCTGGGGGATCCAGTCAGCTGTGTTCTCAAGGTCATGTGATGAGGAAGTCATACCTGGATTGATGGGATCCATGAGCATGTTTGCGTGATACTTTTCCAGGTCGGTTGCTGCTAGTGCTGCTGTCCTTGGGTTCTTGTTTTCTTTCTTGTTCCATGGTGCCAGTTCTGGATGTTCCCAATAGCATTTATCAAGCGTGTGGTTGGTCTTCTTGCACTTCGGGCATTTTGTTTGCACTGTGTTGTACACCTGTCTTCTTGCTTTATTTGCGGTGATGTTGGCATTGTTGTTTGGTGCATTCTGACCATTTTGCTTGCTATAGCCTCCATAGTTGCTGTGATTGTTCTGTCCGACATGTTGTCTACTCCATCGATTTTCTCTCAGGGTATGTTCGTATGACACAAGTCTCCCAATGAGGTTTACCAACGCCATCGGACCCGTAGTGTCTTGGGTATTCCTATACATCTCTTTCCATAGGTCCCAGTCCGATGGTAGTCCTCTCACGAGTTTTGCCTTGATCATGTCATCCGTGCACATACCCCCGGTGCTTATGATGTCTGATTGTATACTGATGTGCTTATTGACATACTCTTGGACATTTCTGCTCGATCGGAAGGAAATTTTCTCGAGTCGATCGAATAGCGATTCCACGGTAGTTGCACTCGATGTTTGGCATATCTGAATTAGTGCATTAGCTTGTTCGTGTACAGTCTTCAGGTTCTGGATTATGCCGATGAAGGTGTGGTCGATGCGCTCAAACAGAAGTTTCTTTGCTTCTCTTTCTTCTTTGATCAGTCGTTCGTATTGTTTGGTGTAATATTTGAACTGCTGAAAGTCTGTAAACTCCACCGTTCCTCGGCTCTCTGAGCTTTCCATGGCGATTTCACCAAAGTCAACCTCATCTTTGTTATTGTCTCCTGTATCTTGTTTTAGTGTGGGTGGTGGTGGGGTTGTTGATAGACGGTTTGGTTTGAAAATGGGTTCTGAGGGAACGACGATTTCCCCGTCGAACCATTTTGTAAGTCCTCTGACTTCGGCTTCGAATCTGAATGTTCTAAACCATAGGATGAAATTTGTTTTGCCTCTCAATATGATGGGGCTGTTGCCACCTTGGTGGTTTGTTTTGTATGTGTCACTTGACATCTTGTAAAGGGGTTTTTGAGAGTTTTGTTGATTCTGCCCTGATTGGGTTTAGTGTTTTCCCTCTTGATTTAGGGTTTGTGTTTTGGGTTTTTAGTATGTTTCCGAGTAGTCTATCTACGCAGTAGTAGTGCTACCCGGGCTCATAACCAGTTGTGAACTGGCAACTGGCATGTATGTGTAAGGTATGTGTATGAAGTGTGATATGATTGATTGATGATCTAACTTACCAGCTGGATATCCAGGCTGGTATATATGTGGCAAACCTTGTGTTTGCCTCTTGTCACTCATACAAAGGTACAAAGAGAGGTAAGAGAGTCCATCTCTGTCTGTCTGTGTCAACTAATAATGCTGGCATCATGGGCGCTGCGCCTTCACTCACAGAGGACGGGTACGAAACCCACTTCGGCACAAACCACATGGGTCACGCTCTGCTCACCAAGCTCCTCATGCCACTGCTGCTCCAAACTACAGAGCAAACCAATTCAGATGTCCGCATCGTCAATGTCTCAAGCGGAGGGTATTACATGACACATTCCAAGGGTTGGGACCAAGACCTCGTCAAAACGGATATGAAGGATTTTGGCGGAGGAAATGGCAATCTCATGTCTCGGTATGGTCAGTCGAAGCTAGCCGGCGTCCTCCACGCAAAAGGTTTGGCGAAGCATTACCCGAGCATCACAGCGGTTGCCATCGCCCCTGGTAGAGTCAAGACGGACTTACTTGATAACATGTATCGAGATGGTCGCGACAAGTTTTACGCATATTTTCAACGGGTGTATGATGTTGTTATTGGCGCACACGACGTTGATGTCGGAGTGTACTCGCAATTATGGGCTGCTACAGAGCCGAAGAAGGAGAGGTTGGCGAGCGGTGGAGTGTATTTTCCCGTTGGAAAGAAGGATTGTGAAAGTAAGTTTGCGAAGGATGATGGGATGGTTGACAGTCTATGGCAGTGGACGGAGAAAGAGTTGGCCAAGAAGGGATATTGAGGTGGAAAGTTCCACGTGATCCCGCGCAGTATTACATCATGGAGTACTCCAGCCGCTCGTGTCTAATAAATGCCTATCAACGTGTAATGGTTCAAAGTTCAACCTGATCCTGGTCTTCCACTTGCGCTCGTGCAGACGGGCATTGCGTCTCTTGCTATCCATACTGGAGGACCAGCATCTTCATGCGTGAGAGCTGCCGCTGTCCAACGCATTGCTTCTCATGTTAGCGCGCAACTTCGCCGTTTTAATGTCTACTCACGAGATCTTCCATCTCATGTTCCTTACACTCATCGCCTAATCTCTTGCCGTCCTTAACGTACTCGATCAGCATTAATGAATAGAAACTCTAGCCACTAAATTTCATTGATAGTTCACCATGGGTGTAACCGGCCTCTGGAAGGTCGTCGAACCAACCGCTCGTCCTACCAAGCTCGAAACCTTGAATCGCAAACGCCTTGCGGTTGACGCTTCAATATGGATCTACCAATTTCTTAAAGCCGTGCGCGATAAGGAAGGAAACGCCCTCCGTAATTCCCATGTGGTGGGCTTTTTCCGCCGCATCTGCAAATTGTTGTACTTTGGAATCAAGCCGGTGTTTGTGTTTGACGGCGGCGCACCCGTATTGAAAAGAGAGACGATAAGGCAGAGGGCGAGGAGGAGAGAGGGTAGGAGAGACGATGCCGCGAGGACTGCGGGCAAACTGCTTGCCGTGCAGGTCGCGAGAGCTGCTGAAGATGAGGCTGCGCGACAGAAGATGAACAGGGATCGGCCAGTGGAAGAAGAGTTACCCGAGGACCAAGAGTTGGTGTATGTCGATGAGATTGGCATGGAAAAGACAGAGCGACAGGCCGGACGTGCATTCAAGAAGAAGGATCAATATCATTTGCCGGAGTTGGACGTGAGTTTGGCTGAGATGGGTGCGCCGAACGATCCGAGAGTCATGTCGCAAGCCGAATTGGAAGAGTATGCCATGCAGTTTCACAACGGCGAGGACATCAATTTGTACGATTTCAGCAAGATCGATTTTGATAGTCCATTCTTCCAGAGCTTACCACCAGGAGATAAATACAACATTCTCAATGCTGCGAGGTTGAGGTCGAGATTGAGGATGGGCTACAGCAAAGAACAATTGGACGGCATGTTTCCAGATCGAATGGCATTTTCCAGGTTCCAGATTGAGCGAGTGAAGGAACGAAACGAACTGACGCAACGACTCATGCATGTCAGTGGGATGAACGAAGGAGAATGGGACATGGGAGGAAGAATCGCAGGCGAACGAGGCAAAGAGTATGTGCTTGTAAGGAATGATGGTGTAGAGGGTGGTTGGGCATTGGGTGTCGTCTCAAACAAGAAAGGCCGCAAAAGAGAAGATGCGATCGACTTAGATGACGAAGGCAACGAGCTTACGGAAGACACCCCGTCTGAAGAGGAAGAGGAGTTTGAGGATGTTGCTATCGAAGGTGTGAACCGCATACCTCAATCGTGGAAAAGGAAAAGACATGAAACAAGGGAGGCCGACTATGATATCTCCTACGAAGAGGCAGCTGAACGCATAGCAAAGAAGCGGAAGGCTGTTTACGATGCTCGCAAGAAAGCGACTGAGCAGTCTGCTGAACAACCAGCGCAACAAGCACGAGCCCGACTAGAAGCGGAGAGCGCGATTGTCAGTACTAGCGCGAAGGCCAAAGGAAGTTCGATGTTTGTGGATCAAGAAGTTGACTCGGATGACGATGCTGTTTTTGAGGACGTCGAGGTGCGGTTACCAGCAGATGATGAGGATGACGATCTGCAGAAGGCGATTGCCATGTCTCTTGAACAACCAGAGAACGAAGGTGGCTTCATGATTGAGGATGCTGAAGACAAACCCCTAGATGACGAGGATGAGAATGCGTTTGATCTCCAAGCTGCACTAGCAGAGTCACGTAGTTCGAAGCACGTTTCGAAGACTAACGTCAGAGAGAAGTCTCCATCGTCTAAGCAGCCGAAGACGAATTCTTCTGGGCCTTTGCCGTTTGAGTCTTTGAACTTGGGACAGTCATTACTTGGCAAGAAGAAATTGAAGAAAGTAGAGGAAAGTATTGCTGGAGGTTTTGATCGTGATGGTGGTGATAATGCGTTCAAGAAGCCAAAGGTGCAGCCTTTGCCTGGTTGGTTCAATGCAGCGGCCACCATTGATGATATGCGGGCAATTGAACCTGATGGAGAAGATGATTCCGATGATCACATCACTTATGGAAAAGAGGATAAGGATCGCCGACAGATCTTACACAAGCAGACAACAAAGGAAGTCATTGATCTGGAAGATGATAACAGAGACGACCAAACATCTGTAGTACAACCATCCACCGCTGTGTATAGTGGAGACAACGGGGATTGGGGAACGCTCAACGACGAGGAGGAGATCAAGCGACAAGAAGAAGTCGACCGGGCTGAGCTTGAAGCAGAAGACGTAGCCGAGGCGAGACGTAAAGCAATTGACGAAGAACGAGAACAGAGATATGAAATGGCGAGACAAATCGCGGCTGAGAACGAAGAGCCGACTATAGAGCCAACTATGAACGAGGTGGCAGAAGAAGTTCAAGCCAATCCGCCACCGCCATCGAATGTGCCTGATTTTGTGCCAGAACCAAAGGTAACCGAAGAGCAGGAGGTCCAGTCAGAGGCTTCCGAAGAGATTGTCTGGAGTGAATCTGACGATGAAACACCAAAGGCCGCTTCAACTATACCGAAAGGTGCGCCAGATACTACAGAGCAACCTGATGAAGACGATGACCTTTTCGAGGACGTGGAAGTGCCCACGTCTCCACTTCGACCAACATTTCGAGAGGCCACACCACCTCCCCAAGCTCAAGAACCGCCAGAGGTCGATGAAAGTATGTTCATTGACGATGATGAAGAGGACCGTGTAGGTCAGGAGCGTAACGAAAATGCACCAGCGCAACCAGAAGAAGACTTCTTAGCAGATGACTCAGATGAAGAACTGATGCGTCAGCTTGCCATTGAAGCAGAAGAGCACGACCGGTTTGCGTCTTCTTTACACAACACTGCACCAAAAGATCCTGAGGCCGCCCGTCGTGATTATGAAGCCGAGCTCAAACAACTTCGCAATCAACAAAAGAAGGATCGACGCGATGCCGATGAAGTAACACAAGTCATGATTGCCGAATGTCAAGCTCTGCTACGCTTATTTGGACTACCCTATATCACGGCGCCCATGGAGGCTGAGGCTCAATGCGCAGAGCTCGTACATCTAGGTTTAGTCGATGGAATCGTAACGGACGACAGTGATATTTTCCTATTCGGCGGCACAAGGATTTACAAGAACATGTTCAACGCCGCAAAATTCGTCGAATGCTACTTAAGCAGCGATCTCGAAAAAGAATATGCTCTAGACAGACACAAACTCATCCGGTTTGCACATCTCTTAGGAAGCGACTACACAGAAGGCATTCCCGGCATTGGCCCCGTCACCGCCCTCGAAATAATATCAGACTTCACAGATCTAACATCCTTCAAAGAATGGACTCTCAAGCTCCAACTCGGCGCACAAACACCCAGTGCCATGGAAGAACAACTCACAACCCCATTCCGCCGTAAATTCAAAAAGACAGTCCAAAAGAAATTGTTCCTACCCACGAACTTCCCAGATCTGCGAGTCGACCAAGCATATCTGGAGCCAGAAGTCGATTCGAATACAGAAAGTTTCCAATGGGGTGTTCCTGACCTAGACAAGCTACGCGGCTTCCTCATGACGACGATCGGATGGAGTCAAGAGCGCATGGACGAGATCCTGGTTCCAGTGGTGAGGGATATGAATAAACGTGAGGCGGAGGGTGTGCAGAGCAATATTACACGGTTCTTTACAGGTGGTATTGGAGTCGGTATTGGTGGACGAGGGATCAACGGTGCCAATGGTGCGGCTGGAACGAATGGTGTTGCTGGTGTTGACGCTGGTGCCGGTGCAGGGGCGGATGTTGTGGAGGGCACAGCGCCGAGAAATAGAACTGGGAAGGAAAGTGGACGGATGAAGAACGCGTATAAGCGGTTGAGAGGGGAGGCTGAGAAGAGGAAGAGAGCTGTTTTGTACGAGGATGTTGACGACGATGGTGACGACGAGGCTGTGAATCAGAGAATTGAAGCGGGGGAAGGTGCGGATGAGAAAGGCACTGATGCAGTTCATGAGGCTCGTGGTTCAGATGCAGATACTGAAGAGGATGGCTCGTCAAGCAGTAAACGGCGTAAGACAAAGAAGCCAAGAAAGACGACGTCCACGAAACCTCGTCGTGGTAAGAAAGCTAAGATTAGTGTATAATGTTGTAGTCAGATACCTAGAATCAGAGTCAGATAGTCTAAACTGTGGATTGAGACAATTACAGTAGTGCGGATAAATGCAGTACATCTTCATCACAGGCGCAACACATTTCATTATTGACAATCGTTCAGTATATGTATCTACCAATCCTGTCCACTCGTAAAGCGAGGTAACAATTCAACGTCGTACAGCGGCCGTTCAACGATCACGACCTCCGGCACTGACTCTTCTGAACCTGCTGCGTTTATGTCTGCATTAGGACTAAATTCCTGGTTCAGAGCACAGATGCCAAAGATGCCGCGGTACTGGAAGGTGTGCCATGACGCAGCGGAGGGAACTTCTTCGGTTTTGTCTCGAACGACGGTATCGTCTCCAGTCGGTGTTGAGCTTTGTTGCTCGTCTTCGTTGTCTTCGATAGTGTTCTTGTCGTTGTGTGTGAGTGTATGATCTGATTGTGCTTTTCGCCGTGATATGACAAGCGCATCTGCTTCGGCAGCGCCTTCTTCGTCCTCATAATCTATCATCTCCTCGTCTTCGTCCTCATCTTCGTCGATGTCGTCTTTGATACTCTGTGGTGGACTGAGCAGACCAGCCTCCTCTCCGTCCCAATCAATCTTCCGCATTTGTACACCGTATTTCTGGTTCTCTTTCATCTCACTACCAGCCCCATCATATTGAGAGGCAAAACAAATTTCATCCTATGGTTTAGAACATTCAGATTCGAAGCCGAAGTCAGAGGACTTACAAAATGGTTCGACGGGGAAATCG
>Ga0181471_100256_pt1 | contig 17153 bp, 16 predicted proteins | sample InSIn5gowninarea_FD_119083 | JGI IMG/M metagenome (GOLD analysis project Ga0181471, IMG submission 119083) | Clean room microbial communities from NASA Spacecraft Assembly Facility at Jet Propulsion Laboratory, Pasadena, California, USA -... ...
TTTTCGATTTCAGATTGCAAATTAAGCATTGACAAGAGGCTTATTCAATAAACAATTGACGATTGACTTTTCACGATTGACGATTGACTATTTACTTTTCACGCCTTCCCCCGATAGACGAATATTTACGATAAAGCAACCGGTAGGCGTAGTTGCAGCCATCACTCCCTGGAACTTTCCCATTTCTATGATAACGAGAAAAGTTGCCCCCGCCTTAGCTGCAGGATGCACGGTAGTTTTAAAGCCTGCGTCTCAAACGCCGCTTTGTGCTTTAGCCCTGGCTTTTCTTGCAAAAGAAGCCGGCTTTCCCGCTGGTGTGTTTAACGTAATAACATCTTCAGGCGCAGCAGAGGTAGGCAAGGTTATGACGGAACATCCGCTGGTGCAAAAATTTTCGTTTACCGGATCGACCGCTGTGGGCAAACAGCTGATGCAGCAATGTGCGTCAACTATAAAAAAGGTATCGCTTGAGTTAGGAGGAAATGCACCGCTGATAGTATTTGATGATGCTAGCGTGCAGCTGGCCGTAAAAGGAGCATTGGCAAGCAAGTATCGCAATGCAGGGCAAACATGTGTATGTGCAAACAGGATATTGGTACAGCAGGGAATTTATGAGCCTTTCATGGAGGAATATAGAAAAGCTGTAGCCACGCTGCAGGTTGGAGAAGGCACTCAGGATGGTGTACAAATTGGCCCTTTAATAGACGAAGATGCAGTGTTGAAAGCGGAGCGCTTATTAAACGATGCAGTTGAAAAAGGAGCTTCGATTACCGTTGGAGGCAAACCACACGAAGCGGGAAAATTATTTGTTCAGCCTGCGGTTGTGGAAGGTTGTACAGCAGCCATGGCTTTAAGCAGTGAAGAGATATTCGGGCCGGTATCTGCTATTTATAAATTTTCTACGGAGGAAGAGGCGGTAAAAATTTCAAACGATACGGAGTACGGCCTGGCAGCTTATTTCTTTACAAAAGATATTAGCCGCGCTTTTAGAGTTGCAGAAAAATTAGACTACGGAATTGTAGGAATTAATGAAGGAATTGTATCGCATGCAGAGGCACCTTTTGGTGGCATGAAGCAAAGCGGCATTGGCCGCGAAGGCAGCAAGTACGGCATAGAAGAGTATCTTGAAATAAAGTATGTATGCCTCGGCGGAATGGTTTAATACTTTTTCCAAATGTTTCTTCTCAGCACCGCTTTTTGATAAAAATTTTCACCATTGCATAAACTATTTGCTGGCCCTCCAAATCCTCCTACAGAGCAAATGCGGGCACAATTTGCATCGTTGATAATGGTGGCGGCGTCGGCTATCATCCTGTTGTCGGGCTCAAAGGCATATACGGTTTTACCCTGAAATTCATACTCGTCTATACTTCCTATCTCCCGGTTTAAATTGTTTTTATTTGCTTCAATTGCTGCTGTTACGCATGCAGGAGTACCGGCCGGCACTTGTGTAGATGGTTCTTTTTTGCATCCGGGAATGAAAGTAACGATGGAAGTGAACAGTATAAGTATCACAGCTTTCATAAACTTGTTTTCCGGCTGACATTCATTTCAGAGACGACGTTGCACAGCCGAAACAGCATCGTAAATTTTGCAACATTTGTAATACAGCAACAGTTTATCTCAAGGGCCAAAGCCTTCTTTTAAGTACTGCTTTCTCAAAAAAATTTTCTCCGTTACAACCACTGTTTTTAGGGCCGGCAAATCCCCCGATATTACACAACGTTTTGCAATCGGCGGTCATCACATAGGTTGATCCATCCATTAAATTTTTTGAAGGGCCGAAAGCATAAACGCGTCTTCCCTGAAATTCGTATTCATCAACAGAACCTACAAAACCTGCGGGTTCTTTTTGCAATGTATCAATGTATGCCTGCACACACTTTGGAATACTGTCGGCAGTTTTGGTTTGCATTTTGGCTTGTTGCGCGGAAGAGCAAGCGCAAACGAAGATGAATACGATGAAACAAAATTTCATGGGTAGCAGTGTTACCTTTTAGTTGTAAATGCGCTGGATAGCTTCGCGATATTTCTCAACGATCACCTTTCGTTTCAGGCTCATTTTTGGCGTCATCTCACCTGTATCTATGCTCCACTCTCTTGGTAACAACTCAAACTTTTTTATCTGTTCAACAGGGTTAAAATATTTATTGAAGCTGTCAACAATTTCTTTATAAAACTTAAGCACCTGCGACTGTTTTATTGCTTCTGCGTTGGTTGTGAAGTGAAGCCCGTGTGTCCTCATCCATTCGCGCAGCATAGGGAATGAAGGAACAATCAATGCGCCTACAAACTTTTTTTCTGCGCCTACGACAATCACTTGCTCAACATAAGCGCTTTCTTTCAGTTTGTTCTCAATAGGCTGAGGTGCAACATATTTGCCTCCGCTGGTTTTAAACAACTCTTTCTTGCGGTCGGTAATTCTTATAAACCGTTTATCTTCCCATACGCCAATGTCGCCTGTATGCAGCCAGCCATCAACCAGCACTTCAGCCGTAAGGTCCGGACGTTTGTAGTAACCCAACATTACCGACGGGCCTTTTACTAAAATTTCGCCGTCGTCGGCAATCTTCACTTCAATACCATTTATAGGCGGGCCAACGGTTCCAAACTTTTTTTCGCTGCGCCGGTTCACGCAAATAACCGGGCTGTTTTCGGTAGGGCCGTAACCTTCGTAAATGGGTATTCGTGCTGCATTAAAAATGCGTAACAGCTTCTCCTGGCAGGCAGCCCCGCCTGTAATAATGAAGTCGATCCTGTTGCCTAAAGCCTCTCTCCATTTGCTAAATACAAGCTTGTTTGCCAGCGATAACTGTGCATTGTACCAAAGGCCGCCACTTACCCGGTTATCATACTTTTCTGCAAGGCCAACCGACCAGTAGAAGAGCTTTCGCTTTATACCTGTTAGCTCGTTTCCTTTCGCCATTATCTTTTCAAACACCTTCTCCAGCAAGCGCGGCACTGTGGCAAACCCGTCAGGTTTTATTTCTTTAAGGTTTTCGCCAATTGTCTCAAGACTTTCTGCATAATAAATACTGATGCCGCTGTACATGTAGATGTAGCTGATCATTTTTTCGAAAATGTGGTTCAACGGCAGGAAGCTAAGTACGCGGCCCTGCGGCGTGTCAGGAAAGGGGAAACTTTCTTTAGCCAGCATTACATTAGAATAGATGTTGGCATGGGTAAGCATCACTCCCTTAGGCGTGCCGGTAGTACCGGAAGTATAAATGATAGTTGCTACATGAGATGGCGTTATACCGGCCTTTATACTTTCTACCTGCTGCAATGCAGCTTCGTTTTTATTGAGTACGGCCGTCCAGTGACTGGCGCCGGGTATTTCATCAAACGTAAAGATTTTTAAAAGTGAAGGTACTCTATCGTGCACGCTTCTAACTTTATCAAGCATCTCTTCGTTGCTTACGAATATGTACTTAACGGCAGCATCTTTTAGAATAAACTCCAATTCAAGCGGGCTGGTAGTTGGATAGATGGGCACTAAAATAGCGCCTGTTTGCTGTACTGCAAGGTCGGTAAATATCCACTCAGGACGGTTGTTGCTGATAATGCCTATTTTATCTGCACCTTCTACTGTAAAATCGTTTGCGCTTACGCCCATTTGCAGTAAGCCTGCGCTGAAGGCATTTACAGTATCCTGCACTTCGCGGGTGCTGTAGGGGCGCCATGCGCCATTTATTTTTGCGGCCAGCATATCGTCTTGCGCAAAGTGCGAAAGCTGATGATGAACCGCGTCAAACAATCTTTTAAGTTCCATAGGCAATCGTTGATGTGTGTTGAATGATCAGGGTTTAAGGATGATTAGTTTGGTGAAGGTTAGTCGTGAAAAGTAAATAGTCAATCGTCAATCGTGAAAAGTCAATCGTCAATTGTTTATTGAATAAGCCTCTTGTCAATGCTTAATTTGCAATCTGAAATCGAAAATCGCCAATCGAAAATCGCCAATCGAAAATCGCCAATCTGCAATCGCCAATCTGTTTACATTTCTAAAAACTCCGAAGGGTTCATAACATGTATCTCTTCTTCTTCCTGTTCGTGGTACTCTACTGCAAGCTCGTGGCTTTTAACGAAGTTACACCAGCGGCACTCTTCTTTGCCGCAGCCTGTGTAGAAATCGCGGTTCTGTATCTTTTCCCACACCATTACAATTTGTTCGGTTACCGTTGTAATGTCTTCGGGCCTTATTACGATCTTCTTTTTTTTGTAGTCTTTCTTTTTATCGGGTTCTATAAAGTCAAATTCGGCGCTGACTACGCTCCGGTTTCTCCGGTCAAAATTATCTACCAGTATTTTATAAAATACCGCCTGCCGCCAATAACTTCCACCTTGCGGGTCGCGGGCATCAGGAGCATTAAGCTTTTGAAGCCCTCTTTCGGGGTCGCCGGTTTTATAATCTACCACATTTATGTTCCTGCCTTCAAACTCAAGCTTATCTAATTTGCCTTTTAGCGGCACACCCTTTACAACCACGTTTTTTATGTTGCGCTCTACAGCTACAATTTTGTTCCAGCCGTTTATGTATTTATCGTAGTACTGGCTCAATATCTCTGCTCCGTATTCCATCCTTCGTTTAAACTGCTCTTTAGTAAAGCTTTCGCGGTGGCGTTTCATGTACCAATCAAAATCTGCAACAAACTCTTCTTTAGAGGCAAAGCGGTTGTTGTTTTGCTGCATCTTTTCGAACAAACGTTGCAAAGCATGGTGCACTGCCGAACCAAACTCAGTAGCCTCCGACTTACCCGAAGGAACACGAATAAGATTATTAAAATAAAAGTTGAGCGGGCAATCAAGATAGTTATTAAGCGCGGTAACGTTCATTACAAACTTCTCGAGCAGGCGGGTTGTAAAATCTTCTTCCAGCTTGTCTAACTCAGGCCTTAACTCTTCTGAAAACTGCAGTTCACGGAAAACGTTCAACAGGTTTTCATCCACTGGCGTATTGTTAATTGGCAACAAATGTTCCTGTTGAATTTCTGCAATAAACATGGATGGTTCCAGTTCGCGGCCATCGGTTCTAAACCTGCTGTACGATATATGCAAGTGTTGCGCAGCCCTTGTAAGCGCAACATAAAATAAGCGGCGCAGTTCTTCCTCTTCTTTATGCTTTGGCTGAGAAGTGAACATCGTATCAGGAAATTTATAGCCGCCACCCGGCCTGCGTTTTTTCTCCCACATAGTGGCGTTTGAACCTACTACAAATACATGTTCGTACTCAAGGCCTTTGCTGCCGTGGGCCGTTAGCAGATTTACACCTTTATCGCTACCACTTACCTGCACCAGCGATATTGGTATAAATTCTTTTTCCATCAGCTCGAAAGTATCTACAAGGCCTTGCAGGCTAAGAGATGGGTTGCGCCGCGTTTCATCTTTTACGAAATCGAACAGGCCTGTAAGTACCTGCATCAGCCAGATTTTCTCATCGTGCTGTATAACAAACTTTAATAAACCGGTGTCGCGGATAACTCTTTCGAGCAGCGTTTGCACAGTAACATTCGGCACATCCGAAACCAACTTTTCCAACACTTTGCCTGCAACCACCATTCCATTAGGCGTTGGTTTTTCAAACAAAGTGCGCGGCGGTGTATTTGCTTTTTCAAGCAATGCTTTTCTTAACGATGTTCTTTCGCCACCGAACTGCTTATCTGAAACCTGAACAGAAAGTTTTGCTATTTCAATTGCAGGAATATTGAAAAACTTGAAGTGCAAAATTTCGAATAACATTTCATCGCCGCTATAGGGAATATCATGCTCTGCAGCAAGATAACGCAGCATCAGAATGATATTTTTCACCAGCGGCAAGTCTAAAATATTAATATGCCGCTTACTATAAACGGGAATATTGCGCAGCTTAAAGTAATGCGTCAGATCTTCGCCATACTTATGCTCTTTGTAAATAATACTAATGTTACGCGGAGGCGTACCGTTTTGAATAAGCTGCTCAACCTGCAGCGTTATATCTATCATTTCGTGGCGCTGCGTTTCATACTCGCGTACTTTGGGGCAACACTCCTCTCTGGTAAGGCCTATGTACTTTGTATTGCTCGACACAAGGTCTTTGCTTAATCCTTCTATTTGTGTTATCAGCCTTTCGCTATTGCCGTTTATCAGGCTCTTCGACACGTCGAGGATAGACTGGGTGGAGCGGTAATTTTTGTCGAGAACAATAGGCTCAAGGCCTTCATACATTTTGGCAAAAGCAAGCATGTTCTCCACATTGGCTCCCTGAAAGCGGTAGATGCTTTGGTCGTCGTCGCCAACAACAAAAACATTCGGCTTATCCCAATAATTTATAAGCAACTGCACCAACCTGTTTTGGCTGCCGCTTGTATCCTGGTACTCATCAACCAAAATGTATAAAAACTGCTCCTGGTAACGTGCAAGCAACGCCGGGTTTTCTTCAAAAGCTTTTATAACCCAGTTGATCATATCATCAAAATCGTAGCGATTTTTTTTACGCATCAGCTCCTGAAAATTCTCAAACTCGTTTACCGCGGCACGCAGCTTTTCCATTCTTGCCTTTTCCTCTTCAATGCGGTCTGTTCTTAACTCGCCCTTCTTAAAATGCTTAGTGGCCCGTTTGCATATATACTCGTCCCTTGTTGAAAGGCACTCTATGTATTCTTCTATCTTTTTGTTGATTAATGCGGGTGTCCAGCCTTCTTTTTTCATTGCGCTAAACAACGATTGAAGGTTGTTGACCTCGTAATAAACATTGCCGCGGTATCTTTTCAGCGGATGATCTTTAGGGAAAGAGTCAATTAACTGTTTGAACAATTCGATGCGCTCTATCTCCGAAACCGGATCCATCGAATTTTTCTCAAACAACGATAGATTGTCCTGTATAATATCGTTGCAAAATGCGTGAAAGGTATAGATGTTTACTTTATAAGCATCGGGCCCAACAAAGCCGAGCACACGTTTGCGCATGGCTACCACGCCTGCTTCGGTATAGGTGAGGCAAAGAATGTTTTCGGGGGCGGCATCAGTTTCCAACAATATTTTACCAATGCGGGCACTTAGTATCTGGGTTTTGCCGGTACCGGGCCCTGCAATTACCATTACCGGGCCTTCAATTGTGTCAACAGCCATACGCTGTTGATCGTTCAGTTCGTTATATATCTTCTTAAATTTCTCCGTTTGTTGTTGTCTGTTCAGCATGTTTCACTAAATCTAAAAATTACACAAAGTAGCGCATTTATAGTGTTAAAAGCAGGTGGTACTTTCAATTTAATAATTAATGTTGTACGATAAAAATACAGCTGATGAAATTGTTCTTAACGCTTGTTTTATCCACTTTAGCACACATGCTTTGTGCGCAAATGGCAGGGCCAAAACAAGTGATGGATACAATTTATACCAGGCCTGAGGTGTTAGCTTCTTACCCGGGCGGAGAAAAAGCGTGGAAGCAATATGTAAAGAAAAATATGAAGTATCCGCGCAAGGCCTGGTGGGATGAAGTTGAGACCGAAGTAACTGTTAAGGTGATAGTAAATAACGACGGAACTATTGCAGATGCCGTCCACATGAACGTGTCAAACTACGGGTTTGAACAGGAAGCAGTGCGCCTGGTGAAAAAAAGCGGCAGGTGGTTACCGGCAACACATGGCGGCCGGCCGGTAAAAAGCGAAGGCATGCTAACGATAGAGTTCAGGTTGAAGTGATTATAACTATTGGCGCAAAAATAATTGTAGAACAATGTACCGGATAGCTTGTTGTTAAAAGACAACTATTAATATGTCAAGGGTCTATTCTTTGAAAAAGGTTCAGGTTTTATTTATCAGCTTGCAACAAGCGTGGGATTATTTTAGCACACCCGATAATCTTGCCAGTATTACACCTGCATCTTTAGGGTTTGTGATTCGCAGCGCTCATCACGGCAAAAAAATGTATGCAGGACAAATAATTGAATACACAGTGAAGCCACTGCTTGGCATTTCGCTTTACTGGATGACCGAGATAACGCATGTTGAAGACTTGAAGTTTTTTGTTGACGAACAGCGATTTGGCCCGTACAGTTTTTGGCATCATCAGCACCATTTTAAAGAATTGAACGGCGGCGTTGAGATGACAGATATTGTTCACTACAGAATACCGTTTGGGTTTTTAGGAGATTTAGCGAACACTTTACTCGTACGAAAGAAATTGAATGAAATCTTTGATTACCGCAGAGTAATGGTTGAAAAAATATTTTCAACAACAACAGTAAGCGTATAGGTTGAAGTGCTGGTTATCTAAGCTCCCTAGTTCAGGCGACGATACACTACAAGTGCATCTATTCATTAACAGGAGTTGGTAAATTCAACGCGAGAAACCTGCTTCTTCAACTCTTGTTATCCCGGTATCCTGGATATATATTTTTCGATCTCTTTTATCTGGTCGACCACTTGCTTGGTAGTCGGCTTCAATGCTTTGGCCTTTCTAAAAAAATCTTTTGCCGCCCGAAACTCCCTTTTGTTGAGGTATATCTGGCACATACTTAAAAACGCTACAGCCTGGCTTTCTTTGTCGGGTATCCCTGCCCGGATGGCCTGCCGGATGTAACTTTCGCCGGTTCTCATATCGCCCTTTTGCAAAGCCATCATACCCAGTTGAAGTTTATTGGCACCTTCCGCTTCGGGCATGGGAGAGCCAAGGTCAAGGCTTTTTTTCATGTGCTTTTCGGCGGAGTCAAAATCCTGCTCCATCATAGCCAGGTTGCCTTTTAGCGTGTAATAAGTAGAGCGAATAGGTTTTATAAGCAGGTTGGGAAACCAAATAGTGTTCATTATTTTTTTCACTTCTTCAATATTGCCTTCTTCCATTGGCTTTTGTATAAGGCGTAGCGGCCCTATGAGGAAGTGGCTGACGACACCTATTACAGCAATAAAGTATAAAATAAAAGCGCTCCAAAAACCGGCACTTATGTTTACCACTATTGCCAGCACGAGGGCCAAAATGCTTAATGGAAGACGATATTTGATCAGCAGGTTGTAAAACTTCATATGTGTAAGAAATAAAAAATTGGGCTGCAAAGATAGGCGGCCATTTTAGATTGCAGGTTTTAGATTTGAGAATTCCATACAACGGGGCGGGTGCAGTATTTAAGCTTGGCAAGTTTTATCTCACTAATGCATATCGTCGTTTATCTCAATCCAGTAACCGTCCGGGTCTTTAAAATATAGCTGCTTCACACCGTCAACGCGCTGGGTGATGGCATTCGTTTTACCGGCTCTGTCTTCGTAAGCGATGCTTTTTTGTTGCAATACTTTTACAAATTCGTCTACCGATTGTACACTAAAGCAAATGTGAGTATGCCTGCTGTATGCTTCAGGGCGGCCCGCACCCTCAATAAGGTGCAACGAAGTTCCTTGCCCAATTTTAAACCATGCATGCTTGCCGTCGTTAAAAGGTTCAGGTATCGTATCTAAACCGAGAACGGTTTGGTAAAAAGACACGCTCTTATTAAGGTCAACTACATAAAGTGCCAGATGATTAAAGACTGCCGGTTGTTTTTGTGCCATTGCATTTCTTGTAGCGGTTATTAATAGAAAAATTACAACGCAGTAACGGATAAATTGCTTTTTCAAGAAAAGGGGTTTGCTGGTAAATTAGCGATAATTGAAATAGCAGAAACTACTATTTTTGCGCTTCTTTAGCAGAGCGGCCCCGTAGTTCAATGGATAGAATAAGAGTTTCCTAAACTCCAGATACAAGTTCGATTCTTGTCGGGGCTACCTTACGAGAAGGGTGTGCAGAAATGCCACCCTTTTCTTTTTCCAATTCGCTGAAACCCTTGTCAATACTGCATATCAGCGTGAGGAAGTCGCTTGGTGCAGTGGTTCGATACTTTCCGTCCTCAATTATCAGTTTTTCAGGAAACATCGAACCAAGGAATTTCTGCTTTCCTTCGAGTGAAGCACCTTGATAATAGGCTGAAAGGTTAGTCAAAAGGCTCATGCCGTACTTCATATATTTACCAAAAGCATCGTCAGTTTCAGTTAACTCTTGTTTCTGTCTTTTCAGTTCTCCAATCTGCTTTGACAAGTTTTCACGCAATACCTGAAAACTCCATTTGTCCAGATCATCACTAACCAGCTTTTCAGCAGCCTTTACCAAGTTTTGTTGTTTCTCGGCTATTTCTCTATCCAGCCTGCCTACTTCTTTATCTCTGTCGCCTTCCTCAGTCTTGAAAATGTCTTGCATGACAGCCAAATAAAGTTGGGCAATTGCAGGATCAATACTCAGGCTATCCAACCAGGAAGAAAAGCTCTCATGTACTATGTCCGCTTTGTGTCTTTCCTTACAGCCAGGCTGTCCGTGATAGTAGAAATATTTACCACCGTTTCCTTTTGAGGCACTTCCGGTCATATTCATGCCGCAGCACTTGCAAACCAAATAGCCACGCATTGGCAGGGCTTCCGTTACTTTCTTAGGCTTTGCTTTAACCAGCTTCTTTCCTGATGCCACCAGTTGCACCTGGTCAAATACATCTTCAGAAATAATTGCCTCATGAACACCTTTCACAATCGTTTCAGGCTCGTTCTTGTCCGCCTCTACCTTTATTAACCCGCAGTAAATAACATTGTGCAGCATGTTCCAAAAAGCCGAACGACTAAGGCTCATTCCTTTTTTTGTCAGCTTCTTCCTTACCTCTTCTTTGTCATATATGCCAGTAGCATATAGTTCAAAGGCTTCTTTTACAAGTGTGGCTTTTTCATTTTTCACTAACAAAGGCTTGTTTGTTTCATCCCTGCTAAACTTATAACCAAAAGGAGCACCTGCCACCCAGCGACCTTCCAGCTTTGCCCTGCGCATACCATTAGTAGTGTTCATTGCCCTACGGTCATTCTCTACCTCAGGTGCAGTAAGGTAAAAGCTAAGCATTAGCTTATTTTCGGGAATGCTTAAATCAATTGGTTGTTCAGCTGCATCGACCGAAACGCCCATTTTATGAAAGGTCCTAAGCATGTTTAATGCATCGGTAGCATTACGGGAAAAGCGATCCCACTTTACTATAACCAAATGATCTACCTGGCTTTTGTTCCTTTTTACGAAGTCTAACAGCTTTGTAAACTCGGGGCGATCAAAACTTTTAGCCGAATGGTCATCCTGGTAATGAGCAATGATATTAATGCCTTTGATAGCACAATACTTTTCCAGCCTGTCCTTTTGGTCACGAAGGCTATAGCCCTTATCGGCTTGCTCGTCCGTTGATACCCTGGTGTAAATGATTGCGTTCGGCATCGCTTCTTTGTTTTTGAGTGAACAAATGATAGTCTAAGTGTCCAATCTGGTACAGTAACTCTCTAATTCTTTTTACATCTTCATCGGTACATTGTTTTCCATTCTGTGCAAGTATCTTCTTGCACTTTTCAATACTGAGCATTTCAAATTGCTTAGCTCTTCAGCCGGTTGCTCCGGTCCGTTAAGCAGTCTGCAATTACGTAGGGTTACTCCCTTTGCTAAACTTCTTCTTTATTGTTTGAAAGATGGCTGTTATGTTGCCATCTTCCTCCTGTATCGTTATATTTTGATACTTGTGTTCCTGCATTATTTCCTGTATCCGCTTCTTTGCCTTTATTCGCTGCACTCCTTCAAATTGTTCCATCTTCCCGTTGTTAAACTTCACGTTAATGCTTTCAAACTTTCCCAGACTTAAATAGGCAAGTAATTCCATTTCATTTACACCAAGTGGTGCTTCATTCTTAATAGATGGCTTCAAATCAACATCCGCAAACATTTCCTGCATTAAATCATTCAGACTAATCTGTATATGGTTGTCAATACCTATCCTTTCCTTTGCAACCTTGTATTGGGTAAAAGTGCAGGGTACTGCCACACCATCTTTGAAAACCAAAATCAATACAGGCATTTTAGCACCAATTACAAAAGCTGTATAAAATTCGAGCATCGGCATTGCCACACCACACTTCTCACATTCAAATTCAAAACTTTTCTTTGTTGCTTTTAATTGCTCCCGGCTCATGCCAAAATCCCTTAGCTCTTTCACCAGTTTAACCCAGATAGCATCTATAATACTAAACCTTCTCCACTCCCTGCCTTCCCTTTGTACACTTAGCAAGCCTTCCTTTTCCCAGCTATTCAATTGCCTGTAGGTTATAGTATCAAACTTTACATTCCTGTCAGTGCTATTGAGCAATTGAGAAATCTTATTTTGCTCAATGTTCTTGAAGTACTGGTAAAAGCCATTATCAAAAGCCTCATTATGATAAAGAGCAACAGCTTTATTTTGATTGCTTTCAGTCTTTGAGATACTCATAAAGTGTGTTTGAGGAGGCTTTTACAAAGATACAAAAAATTGTACCGCTTGGTAAGATTTAATGAAATATTTTATTACATTCGCTAATCATTTTTACACGAATGCTTATGGCAAAAACTGCTCAACCACCCCATAGCGCAACTGCATCATTTGAGGTATTCCGTTATCAATTAGTAGTTGATAAGACTTTACCAATAAACATGTTTGAAAAGTATGAGACAGCCGAGCAGGTTCGTGCCGATAAGAATAACATCTTTCATAAAGTTCTTACAGGTAAAGATTTTAATTTCAGAGGTGGAACATCGGAACTGACTTCAAAGTTTTTGTATAGTGATGGAGACATGATTTATTATAAGCTGGGTGTTAAACGTACAACTACACTTTACACAAAAGACCTTGCTCCGCACATAGAAGAAAATTATCCTAATCTTATTATTGCTTTCAACAATGATCCGGATGTTCAGAAGATTGCCATCCAGAACAATTCTGTTGCCTTTAAAGAATTGAGTACGGTAAGCACTATTATCCAGGAGACGTTAGAGGAAGAACTAAAACCATACAATCTTTCTTTCTACACCGAACCTATCTACGACAAACAAGAGTTCTGGAACCTGGTACGTAAGTACCCAAAGCAGATAAAACAGCTCACGTTCGATTTGATTTCGCCAAACATGGCGAACATTACCAAGAACCTCCAACTAAATCTAAAACAACTTTACGAGGATACGAATACTCATAAGACCAAAGTAGAGTTGAATGCAGATCATGAAAGTTACCTGGAGATAAAAGAGGACAGTAAGTTTGTAAACAGCCTCGTAGATTATAGTGCCGATGGTGGAGGAAACATTTCTCTGAAAGTTGCCGGCAAAAGAAAGCTGTTGCATACAGCCCAATCACCCGAAGAGTTTAACCTGGATAAGCAATTACTTGAAGGGGATATTGATTGGGAGAAATTAAACGAGAAGTTTAAAAACATTTTGATTTAAGAATAAATACAGCGATTAATATAAATGCCGACACTACACTGGATTGGAAAGGACAAAGTAATAAACCACCACATGGATGTACCGTTTAAGGTACTGGAACACAGCTATGGTTTTGACAATGGCAAGGAGATAAATGAAGAAACCGGCAGCGGCAACAAAATAATCCACGGTGATAATTTGGAAGCCCTGAAGGCATTGCTACCAGAATACGAAAGGCAAACACCTGCTTGAATGGTAATTTCATCAAGTCGTTTTCTGATTTACCTTTTACCCGTGCCCACATCGACCGTCCTTTTTCACTGCTGTCTGTACCTGCTCCACTAACATAAATGAATGTCATTTGCGGTAAAGGGCTTAGTGCCTTAGCGAAGGTGATTGTTGTGTCGTATGTGATACGTGTAAATTCAGGTTCCTTCATTCCTATGCTGCTGATACCTGCACAGAAAAAACAGGCATCGTACCCTTTTAGCATTTCATCATTCTTTTGAAGCAATAAGAAATCGGCTACGATGTATTCCTTTAACTTCCGGTGTTTGATGCCTATTGGTTTCCGGCTTACACTTAACACTTCTGTTATCTCTGCATTTGCTAAGCATTCTAATAGAACACCTTCACCTACCATACCTGTTGTTCCTGTGATGATGACTTTCATATACTATTTATCTGGTGAAAATCTAATCTGTCTCCTTCAAAAATCTTTTCCGGTGTTCTGGTACGTTTGGTTAACCGTTTAACCATCCATATTCGCTCATCCATTTTACAATTGCAGGGTCACGATGACTAAAAAACAGGCTTTGGTTAGTGTCTAATGTTTGAATACGCTCTATATCCTCACTTGATAACGTAAAATCAAAAATGCTGATATTTTCAATCATCCTTTCTTTACGTGCTGACTTAGGAATTGCAACCACGCCTCTTTGCGTTAACCAGCGAAGAATGACCTGGGCAACAGTTTTATTATACTTCGCACCAATAGAAGCCAAAACTTCATTAGTAAACATACCATTCATACCCTCGGCAAATGGTCCCCATGCTTCAATTTGTACTCCATTATCTTTCAAAAATTGTTGAGTTTCAATTTGCTGTTGAAAGGGATGAACTTCAATCTGGTTAATCGCAGGTGTAAAACCGCTGTTAGCTATTAAATCCATCAACCTGTCGGGCAAAAAATTACATACACCTATTGCCTTAATCTTGCCTTCATTGTATAGCTCCTGCATTGCACGCCACGAACCGAAGATGTCTCCAAAGGGCTGATGTATCAGGTACAGGTCGATATAGTCAAGTTGAAGAGCTTGAAGGGATTTCTGAAAGGCAGCTTTAGTTCTTTCATAGCCTGCTTCTTTACTGCCAAATTTGGTTGTTATAAACAATTCTTCCCTTGGAACAGCACTTTTTTTGATTGCATTTCCTACTGCCTGTTCATTACCATACAGTTCAGCCGTGTCAAATAAGCGATACCCGGCTTCTATCGCATTGAGGACTGCCGCTTCGCATTCATCACCCATGATTTGCATTACTCCAAAGCCCAAAACAGGCATTTCTACCCCGTTATTTAATTTTACTTTTTCCATGATTATTTGTTTGTAATGCAAAGGTGGAAGCATTTGCCTGCTTCCTTTGTATACAGATTGCGGATTTATCTACCATTTTTGCTGATTGCACTACCTTGAAGGTGTGCCTACATTTCTAAGGTCTAAATTTGTAAGACAAACATGGAAACGATATGGAAGACGTATATAAGTTCGAAACAGTAAGTGATTACAATGCACTAAATAATCAAGAAACACTGCATCCTCTGGTTAGTGTTATTGACTTTTCCAAAGCTGAACCAAGGTCGTGGAAGGGAGAAAAAACAGTTAAAGTAAATTATGGTCTCTACTGCATTTTTCTAAAAGAAGTGAAATGTGGTGACCTTTATTATGGCAAGCACACTTATGATTACCAGGAAGGAACGTTGGTTTTTATCTCACCGGGGCAAGTGGTAACTATGGAGACAACGGGTGAGATATACCAGCCTAAAGGTTACGCATTGGTCTTCCATCCTGACTTAATACATGGTACAAGTCTTGGCAAGCATATACAAGATTATACATTCTTTGGTTATCAATCGAATGAAGCACTGCATATATCACAACGTGAAAGAAAGATTGTAATGGATTGCTTTTCAAAAATAGAGTATGAATTAGAACAGGCAATTGATAAGCACAGCAAGAAAATCATTGTAGATAACATCGAGCTGTTTTTGAATTATTGTACCCGTTTCTATGACAGACAGTTTTTAACCCGTGATAATGTTCATAAAGGGGTTTTGGAGAGATTTGAAAACTTACTGAACGAGTATTTTCGAACGGATAAGCCGCAAACTATTGGTCTCCCATCAGTAGCTTTTTGTGCAAGTGAGTTAAACTTATCAGCAAGCTATTTTGGTGACCTCATAAAGAAGGAAACCGGCAAAACGGCACAGGAATATATTCAGGCGAAAGTAATTGATGTGGCGAAAGAACGAATATTTGACGAAACCAAATCAGTAAGCGAAATAGCTTATGAGCTTGGTTTTAAATATCCGCAACACTTTACTCGTTTGTTTAAACAACGGGTTGGGCAATCACCGAATGAATATCGGAGTTCGCTGAATTAGAATATTAAGAGGGTCAAACAAAGAGGTATAAAGAGTGGTGCATCGTTACTTCCAAGTACCAGGTTTCGTAATCTTCTTGCCATACTTATCAATCACTACTTGTTGAAATTGACACTCCTGTAGCTTTTTATGTCCTAAAGCAAAGGAACTGCTGGCAACGGACTTTAATTCGTTCGATTTCCTTTCTGGAGGAAATACAATAATGATTTCTTTTTGAGGAAAGAGGTTTCTAATTTCCCGCACAGGCGGTACTAAGTCGCTGTCACCAGAAATCAAAAATGCTACATCATACTCCTCTTTGTAGGCATCAATGATCATGTGAGTAGCAATATTTACATCGGTCATTTTTTCCTTACTGTCGTACCAGCCACCACCACAATTGCCGCATTTCATCCATTCGCTTCTGAATTGTCCTTGAATTAAGGCTATCTGGGTGGTCAAAAGAGCGTCTATATATGCATTTTGCCGCTGCTGCTTCTCAAAGTTGTTGTTTACCCTTGATGTGAAGTAGTTTACTTTATTTATGGCATGATTAGCGTTTTTGAGCCTGTTTGCTAAGGCATACACATCCAACCATTTGCAATCCAGGTAGCCCGCCTCTACCATACCAAAGTAGAGGTTGAACCCGTCAATATAAAAATTTGTCCTTTTCACTTGTTTTTTACATTTTATGTCCGATATTTGCACCCATACAACCCCACAGATCGTATCTGTGGATTACGCATCCTTTCGGGATGCGTTCGTCTTTTATACCCTTTATATCTCCTTAATTATGTTTATAAAGTCTTCCAACTTGTAAGCACCGTCCACTGTCCTTCGTTCATACACCATAAAGTATCTGTAGTTGTTGCCTGCTTTGCTTGCCCATAGGTTTCCAAGTCTTATTTTCTGTTCGGCATCCAGGTGATCGCCCTTTGTTTCTAACACAACTGTCTTTCCGCTTTTTGTATAAATGATGAAGTCAGGATAGTGATTTATGAAGCCGTTTATCCGGAAGCCTGTTCTTGAAGTATTTCTTGTCCAGAAAGCAATGTTTTGCATGTTGCCAATCTCATTAATCACTCTCTCCTCAAAGGTGTTCATTTTACCTTCTTTCTCGTACAATGATTTGGTGATGTTTTTAGCTGTTTCACCCGGAGCGATTGACTTTGGCAATGTAAATGAAGGCGTGATAAATACTTTGTCAGTATCTAAAAAGTCCTTGAACCTTCTTTCCGCAAAGGCTTCGGAATGTTCGGTGATTTTATCCCAT
>Ga0181471_100265_pt1 | contig 16928 bp, 15 predicted proteins | sample InSIn5gowninarea_FD_119083 | JGI IMG/M metagenome (GOLD analysis project Ga0181471, IMG submission 119083) | Clean room microbial communities from NASA Spacecraft Assembly Facility at Jet Propulsion Laboratory, Pasadena, California, USA -... ...
CTCATGAGATTCAACACACGTGTCCAACTATATTATCATGTTGTCTAGAAACGGCCCGTGATGTATGACAGCGATGATGAATAAACTGCAAAATAGGAGTAATTGGACTTGATGTATATGTGTTTTGGTTATTGTAAATACACTATAGACGTTTATTTAAAAATCTATGAATTAATTATTTTGATGATCTAGCTATACATTCATATCACTCTTCATAGATTTAGACATATGAAATTAATAATTAATACCACTCTTCGTAGATTTAGACAAATGAAATTAATAATTAATACCATAATGGGGAAAATACAGAAACAAAAAATTCACATAAGGAAATTGTCATTTTCCAGCTTCAATGCAGAGCATGCCGCGAAATGTTATTCCCAAGCTGTGGCACATTCATTATGTTCAAGAATAATCATCTTCTAGCAACTATCATGTCGTGGCATGATTAAACCATGGCATAGCTTGACCATTTGAAGAAACTTCATGGGCCACACAACTAGGACCATGCCATGGCACAATAAACCAATGCAATGACATGGTTGAAAATTACACAATAACGAGACTCTACCAGTGAGAACCATGTCACGACATGACAAATCCATTACTCGATGCAATTTTTTCTTCACAACGAGTCATCCTTTCAACACGGATCGGGCCGCGAAATATAAAAGAGATTCAAACTATTTCTTATAGTAACTATCTGCATGTCCATGGCCTCCTAATTTTGAAGTTGTTATTTATTATTTGAAAGTAATGTTGCAAATTGTTCATAGATTTGTTCTATTGGTGTGTTGAGTTTATAAAATAATCATATATAACCATTATGTAAGACCCGACAAAATTAGCGTTGCTAATTTTCTTCTACTACAATTAATTGTTCATTAATCTACAGTAATTAAGGCGAATTTTCGTATGAAGTTTATAATTTCGGAAATATTAAGTGAACAAGTTTGGAAGTTAAGTGAAATAGAATGTTAATATTAATTTTAATATTAATATTACATTTTATATAATGTTTTGGAATTTCACAATTTGATGATCAAAGTAAGAAATTAGTGGAAATAATTTCTAAAGTGTGAAATTAAAAAAGATTGGGGTAAACATGGAATTGGAATAAGGACGATTATAATTTATTATTGTTTTTGTTAAAACTTTTAAAGTTTTAAGAGTTTTAATAAAATTAATTAAATATATATATGGTTGATAAGGTAAAAAAAAAAGGGATATTGGAAGAGGACAGGGGCAACATTAAATGGGATAATGTTTCCCGTTGATGAAGTGTTGACCGTTTGGATTTTTCTGAAAAAATGAACATCCGGTCGACCGAATGTTGTGCTATCGATCGACCAGATCATGGCTGAAAAGCAAAAATAAAAAAGGGTTCAAGTCGGTTCAATTAAAGAGGTGGCAAGTTTAGGCCACCTCTTGCCTCTTTTGTTGCCAAATAAAGAGGTTTAATATATGATAACCCTTTGGGGTCATACAAGACAAGGAAAAGAAAGGAAAAGAAGAAAGAAGAGAGAGAAAGAGGAGAGAGAAAGAGAAGGAAAGAAAAAGTTTGTGCTTGCTCTTGTGCTTGCTGAAAAGAACCACCGAGATGACCTTAGGGTTTTTTAATTTTTCAAGGTGATTCTTTGATATTTCTTTCTATAAAACCTTTGATTTATGTGTTTGGATGTGAATTATGTTGATTTCCCAATTTCTTTTATGAAAAAGGTTGGAGCTTTTGTGGTTTGAAAATTGTTGTTCATCTCAGTTTTGAGCACAATTTTCATACCCAAAATGTTTTTAATTAGTTTAGGCATTTTGGATCTCAAAATTGGGCATGTGATGGCTTTTTCAAAAGCCCTATATGTTTATTTTGTTTTCCTAAAATTTCAATTATTAACCCATTTTATTTTGGGAGCTATAGGTCTTGAAGTGAGGGCTTCTCCCAGGAGGTCCGATCCCAAGTAACAAAATTTACGATTTGTGTTTGAGGTTTTGCGATCATCAAACGAGGTGATTATTTTTCCTAGAATTCCATAGCAGGTTGAAGCTTATATTGAAATTTTTTTCTGTATTTTAGGATGAATATGTTTAGGTTTTTGAACCCGAAACTCTTTAGTGTTTAAATCTGCCTGTGAAACAGGGGACTCTGTTTTGGTCCCTATGTTTTGGTCCGGTTCACATAGTTAGAACTTGTTTTTTAATCAAAAAATTTTACAGGGATTAAATTCAGGTTTTAAGTATGTTTTCCCATTGGTTTGAGTTCAAAAAAGGATTAAAATGGATTTATGGCGAATTTTACAAAATCTCCCTGCAAACTGTCCAAATGAGGGTTTTGAGTGGGGCAGATTTGTAATTTTGTTGAAATCGGGTGGTTTTTATATAAATATCACTTTTTAATGCTTAAACATAATATTAAAATATTTTCAATGTGTTGGATTAGAAAGCGTCGAATTTTGTGAATTTAGATCAAATTTATACGTTCGGTTTAAATATGCGCGAAATTTGATAGTTACGATTAGTTTTGAAATTGCTAATTTAATTGAATTTAAATTAGTTATTATAGAAATTAGATTATGTCTTTATGAATTTAGCAAAAAATTGATAAGTGTGATGAAATATTCTAATGGACGAATATTTTGTTCAGAACAGTAATTTCTCCTCGAGCATGACGAGTAGGGGATAAGCTAGCAAAATAGTAAGTACAGATTTTAACTCAACACAAGTAGACTTCAGTGGTTGATAGGTTGCTGTGTATACCTTCTTGTCTGCTAGAATTATATGCTGTGTTGACATTGGTTGATAAGATGCTGTACTGTTTGCAATGTTTGCCAAGTTTTTGGATGCTAAACATGATGTTCTGAATTATAATCTGCTTAGTATATTTCAAGCATGATATGAGTTTACGCTTTGCATCCAATCATGAAATTTAGCATATCAATTTCCATGACCATGCATTATAGGTTAGGAACACGTAGATATGCAAGAAAATGTCAAAAAGGGTCTCGCATGTTTTTAAAAGGAGACAAAATGTGTTGGTAATCTGGCTTATGCCGTCAAGAGATTACAAGTTGATAAAACTGTTTTTTTAGCGTAAAATGGAATAAAGTATTTTCCATCACCTTATTTTTTGGAGCATTCCTGCCTGGTTAATGGTTAACAAGGGAGGCTAATGAGGAATGTTTTCTGGGCCAGAGGACTGGTGAAGGATCTGGGTCGCTCCCCCTTCTCCCTCCAAAAGCAGCGCGCAAATTCAGAATCCAAAGTACCCTTAAACTAGAGTCTAGCAAATGAAGCTCAGGATTACTAGATTGAAGAGTCAAGTTAAGGGTGTTTATGCATATGACATGTTCATACATTCATGATTCATGTTATTTGCTATATGCTTTATGCTTAATGAATTTGACATGTTGTGTGGTATGCTATGTCTGTACTTGCTAGGCCTCGGCTCATGATATCTGCTTGTGTTGAAGGCTCTATAGGTAAGCACATCTCTGATGCAAGATTTGGGATGTAGAACAGTTGGTTTTTGGAAGGTGGAATGGTGCCCGACTACGTAAATATTTTTCCGCCTATGTTTTACGGATGTTTTTCACGTGTGTAATTATGGCAATATAACATATTTTTATACCTATGCTTTTCAGTAATTACTTTTGGGGCATGTAAATATTTAAATGTCGTATGACTTAAGACTCTGTGAGGAGTATTCATGTTTTCTTTTATGTTTTATATTCCAAAACTAACTTGCATCGCAGGTGCAAGTTAGTCTACGTTTAACAATTTCCATTCAAATGACGATTTAAAATATTTTAAATCATACCTTACCAAGGTTTAAATGAGTTGGCCGATATTCCAAAAAGGGTTTTAAAAGATTTTTTTTAAAAAAAAAAATTCCCCAAAATTTCGTGTTAAATCATGAGTTTAAAGGGATTAATTGTGTGTTTAAGAACCCGGGTCGTGACACATTCTCATTGATTTTCTAGTTTTTCAAGTGACAATACTAATTAATTCCCACGATTTAGTTGATAATTGAAAACAATTGTTTATACATGTATTTTGAAGTTTTGCATGGCCTCCTAAACATGACCATGGCCTTCATATTGCTGAGAATGGCTCCTAAAAGGAAGAACACCCCAAAGGGAGGAGCTAGTTATGATACTTCACGCTTTGTTATTGCAGAAGCATTTGAAAGGTATGATAAACTCTCAATGTGGTTGTCAGGAATTGTATCCTAGAACAGGGTATTGACTTCGGTGAGTACAATGTACATGATATTATTGTTGTCATTTGGAATAGGGTTAGGGAAAATTTCTATAAAGAGCTCTTTGCTGCCGTGGATTCCGTAGTTAGAGTGTTCTATGTAAATGCTTACGAGCATAAAAACGGGAAGACCATGGTTTGGGGGAAGGTGGTGAAATTTAATCCATCAACAACAAATAGTTTTTATAAACTTGGTCCTGTGGATGATAGTGACTACGCAGCTTTACAAGGTAATGTGGATTACAAAGAGGTTATTAGATTTTTGACAAGAGAAGGAATAGATGCGCAATGGTGAGTATTGGATTTTCCCAAGCAAGAACCTAAATCACCCTACGAGAGTATGACACTACTTTGTGCTTGCTAGAATGATGCTAAGCACCTATGTCAGTGACGTTTCAAGAGAGTGGGCTCTGTTACTGAATGCCATAATGCATCATATGCCGTTGAATGTTGGTTCAATCGTTTAATTGTCCATATTGCACTGTATGAAGATTCCAAATGTTGGGTTTTCTTTCCCCTCCTTGATTACAGCTTTATGTGCAAATGTAGGTGTGAAATATACGAGCATCGAGAAGTTGATCCAGCCAAAAGCATTGTTGAATCCCCACTTCTTTAATTCACTCACTAGTGGAAAAGCTAAAGCATAAAGGCAGGAGGCAAATCCTTTTACCTCCACTTCACAAAGAATGACAATGGAGGATAAAATGGAAAGATTAGAAGAACAAGTGTCAAGCATTACACATATCGTGAATGAGCAGTGGGATTTTATGTGGCACCAACAGACTTGATTTGGGCAGCAAGTCACGTATCATTCCACATATCTTCATTGCTTAGGACAAATGTCTTGTATGCAGCTATCAAGCTCAGGTGTTGACTTGAGCCAGTTTCCTACTTATTCGGGGTTTGACTTTGCATACTCTAGTGGTGTTCCGAATGAGGAAAACAATAGTGGGGGTGAGGATATGGAGGACTAGCTGCCATTTAGGTTTATTTCTTATAATGTTCTCAATTGGAAGATGTTGGAATGGGTTTTTTGGGTTGATTTTTAATGTACAAAAACAATATTATTTGGTTTTAATATTTATTTCGATGCTCCCTTCTTGGTCAAAATCGTAAACAAAAAATATATACTTATTTTTTATAATAATCACATTTTTTGCACTAAAATGTTTGTTCGTATGCTAACAAGTTGAGGAAATTAGTTTTTTAAAAATTTCCTATGCATTTTTACAATAGAAGATATTTCATAAACAGAGGGAAACGAGCTGGGGTTGGAGATACCCAAGTTGTGGGATGGGTTGATTGTTTTTGATAATTTTCATTATCTCTGCATAGGGCAAAATGTGTCACATCACATTAGGCCCTATTTCCCATTGCTAGCAGCCTGAGAAACCCATGCCCAACTCGAGAAATCCATGACGTTGCATGATACAAGCTACACTAATTTTCTAATTTTGAAAAAAATATACATGGACTTAAATATATATGTCAAAACATACATTATTGTTACATAAAAACCCGTGAAAATAGTTTAAACATATATTCTAGATAACTCATATACACATCGTAAGAATGTCATCCAAAACTATTTCATACAAATAAACTACTTTAATTCGATCTCAAAAAGAAGGGCGGTATCAGGATGGGGCACCTTGGGTCAATGAATTAGTCGAGTGCGTTGTGAAACTCTATCCACTAGGTGCAGCACAATGGGATTTTTACAAGATGACCAATTATGTCATCTTTCTCAACATCGACTGCACTTTGCCTGGATAAATTCCTCACCAACCGATAAAATCCTTCTCTTTTTTCTCCTTCCTATTGTTGTTCGGAGATCAGGTGGCATAAGCTTAAAACTTGAGATATGTTCCTGGATAGACCATTGGGTGATGTGAGGCAGGGGATTTATGACACCTCTATACAACTCGCCCCAATAATCTCTAGAGTAGTATGGGGAATACAAATCATACGCTTCTTAGCCAATCCTTCTCACAATAACCAAAGCATGTTCACAAGGAACTTGATCCAACTAAAACTTGCGACAAATACATGTCCAAACAGCGATATCAACACAAAAGTTATGAACTCCATCAATGATATCAAAGTTGTATTAATTGGCTTATTTTATATGAAACGTTATAACAAATGCAAATTACTTTATGTTTTCAAGATTATACCAAAAAAAAACATGAATAAGTTTAAGAAAATATGTGTGCAACTTAATTCCATGAGTTTTTTTGGTACCTTATTCTCTCTAAATTCTTCTCTACATTCATGGACATCTTAGTTGTGCAATCTTTTCCTTTATTGCGGCATTCATATAACCACTTTTCGCACAACACGCGAATCTCGTTCACAAAAGCAGCAATCGAAAGCTCTCTCACTTTAATCACCTGAGATTGGCATCGTGACAGACCGTCGCGAACAAAACACCCCAATATTTTCCCTTCATGTGCGTTGCAATAATACTAACGATGGGTTGACAATAGTGGAATCCTTTGATGGATGCATCAAAGGCACTGAACAAGTACAAAAATCTATTCTCATCGCCAGTCTCCAAGTTCACCACTGTACTGGGGTTAGTTTCTCTCAACATGTACAAATAACTAGGAAGAATTTTGTATGATTGTTCAAGGGTACCCAATATGAAATTGTCATACGCGTACTCTCATCCCCTCCAAGCAATAGTGTAGCTGATCTCAAAACCACACTTTCTCCTTATGTCGTCTATGACATCCTTTGGCCTCAAAACACATATACATCAAGTCCAATTACTCCTATTTTGCAGTTTATTCATCATCGCTGTCATACATCACGGGCCGTTTCTAGACAACATGATAATATAGTTGGACACGTGTGTTGAATCTCATGAGGTCCATATTCTCTTGAACATAGTTCACAATATCCTAGCCCTTAGTCATCAAGAACACAATAAACTTGTTCATGAAAAATCCACAATGAAAATTGGATTGTTGTGGGCAAGCCTTCCTGTTATACCTTACATCAAATTAAAGCTTCCTAAACTTTACGAGTTTGCTTTGTGCTTCAAAAAACTTCACGGACTCCAAGGTGTGGGGAAGCATGGATACAAGTGATCTTACGACACGTAACTTGTCTTCCTTTCATTGGGGTGAGTACAACGAATCATCTACATCTATCCGTCATTCATCCAAACAAAAGGCTCCCAAAAACCAATGGGTGTTTGGTAGATTCAAAGGCAGATAAATGGTGTTCACATCGTGGCAACATTTTTCGTGGCAGAGTTCACCCATTAAAAAATTGATAATTCTAGAGTTCGTCTCCCACTTCTCCCCGGCTCTTGTCTTCTTTGTGAAATCATTAAATTGAACACAAAATAAGGTGTTTATTGGGGTGTCGCCGCACGTCACCCTATCATCGAACCTCATTGGCAAGTACTTTTTCTTTTGCCTTATATAGTATAACACCATGTCAATCTCCTAAGAAACAAACATTGTCAATGATACTAATTGAACCAAACTTAAATAGAAGTTCCAACACGCATAAGACTTATTCAAAAGAAAGAATACAAACCTCATTTGTTAGCCACGGATCAAGTGTCCTCAAACTGGGCCACCAACCAATCCTGTCCACCTGACACACCATGAAATCCATCCACTCATCAGGAGGTAAGATTCATGGATTTGAGCTATCACTGACAAACAATTATTAGCTAATATATAAATACATATACCGTTCAAAACTGAATAATACAAACACACTTATGGAACAAAGGTTTGTGAATAATGGTTGTACCATTCCCTGAAATGGGCATAGTCTACATCTAATAGGGTTTTGAACGGATTCATCGCAAGAACTAATTCATAAGTGTTTTTGATCAGCTGGTGCAATATTTGACTCCTAGAAGTTCATGGCCTCTTGCCTCTGCCTTTCGGCGTCTACGGAGACCCAATGTAGGTTTGGTAATTTTGTCCTCCGTTTGCTACCCCTACACTACCTCTATTGATGACATAATCATTACACTCATACCATCATCATTATCGTATTCTTTTCACTGCCATGTTAATGAACAATGTGATCAGAAAATGCATGTGAAAGACCACCACTCATGGACAAGACTAATAGGAGATTTATATGAAAACTATCCACGAGTACCTATTAGGCCGATGACCTTCAAATGACCTAGCTTTCACTTCAAACACATACTCTAATGAAGTTTGATGAACCACCAAGGCTTGTTCTTGAACTTACTAATTGGATTTCTTCTCACTGTGATGTAAACACGCGAAGACATTTATCCATGCGATGGTCAGAAGTATTTACTGAACAAGTAAAATATATTAAATATCTAAAATGAATGTTAAAATATGTAAAATTGCAACTATCAGAGTAAAGAACTAATGAACATGCGAAGGGAATGGAACATGTTGGGAAGGAATATGCCCCTGACTTGAGTAACTTTGTAGGAGCTAAAGGAGAGCTTCAATCTATATTCGACTTGTTCTTCTAATTTTCTATCTTGCTTGTCAATTCTACGTTCTTGCTCAGCCATCTTTCTCTCAATTCATTTCTTCTCCTCACCAGCCGAAGCAAACAACCAAGTAAGCACGCCCCACATGTTTTTCATGTCCTTCTCTATGCATTCTATTATCCGAAGCACAGATGGTGTACATGCATTTGGGATAAACATAATGTCATTCTCAATAGTTATATAGCAAATTAATTGAAATATGATAAATGGAGAACATTTGTTTATTGATTTTGAACCCACGTTCTTGGACCTCCTTGGTTGATAAGGGGTTAGAGACTTTTCCTCTTCTAGGGTGTTGGCAACATCCTGCATCTTGTTAGAAATACCAGAGAAATTTGGATTCTTGCCTTCTTCACTGGTCATGTTGATCTTTCTCGGGCTCAGTGGCTGAAAAATAAATATTTTTTCATATATTGTGATATTCTTAACACTACAACTAACAAATATAGTTATATCAACAATACATGCTTGAATACAGTAGTAGCAAAGGTCTTGTATCCACCCTTAGCACCCATACTTTAGTTTAAGATCCTTGGGAACCCGCCATCTCAAATCCTCCTTACTCTGGCCTTCTGAAGCTCTTGAATGGTTTCCATTACGAAGATGGATACGACATCAAAGAAACCATGCAACAAAAACCTACCCTCAAACATATCCCTCTTTTTAATCATTGATTCTTTCAATTTAGGGACCAAGAAATCCCAACTCAATTTACCCCAACAAACTTTATTGAATGTGTTGACACATTGACAATAGATAAGATTCTTGGTCTGACAAAGTTTTTGAGATCTTTCATAAATATTAGGCTCTCCAACAGGTAAGCTACCCCTAGCTTGACCTGGTCACTGGGAATATAACTAGAAAGTCTCTAACAACTCTTGCTGCTTTAGCTTCCCTTCTTCCTGTATTTATTGACTAGTTTACTAGATCCACCAATAATATCTTCCTTGCCAGCATACCATAAACTAGTGAGAATGCAAAACTCATGGCAACCGAACTTAACCTTCTTCCCACCAAACACAAATGTCATCTCATCAACCTTTGGATTATACACTTGGTGGATAAGGACTGAGTGAATCAACCTAGCCCAAAAGCTAATGTTCACCTCAAGCAACTCTAAGAGGTGAGCAACGTTGTACCTTTTAAAAAGTACAAACTATTTTACAATTTTAAAAGAAAATAATTAGCAAACACGCAATGCTTAATACATTCAATTGCAGACAAGCACCATGTCCTCATTTTATCATAAATTACCTTCTCATTATCCCCATTTAAAACAAACTGAATCTTTCCCATGACTTTAATTGATGTACACATTGAGTTCACCTATAGATATTTCTAGTCCTTCTAAGGAATAATTTAATCCCCTTCCTAATCAATAAGAATAATAAGTTAACATGACAACTTAAATCTTAATTTCAACAAACATAATTCAAACCAATTCCTTACATTTAATGAAGTGATTTCATTGTACTTGACAATTTTGTCTTTTGTCTCATCAAATTCTTCCTGGCCATCCTTATGAATATATTCATTTCCCTCTTCTTCAGTCTTATTTTTCTTACTACTACTAACGCTCATCTTTTTAGAGTCTCTTTTAGAACTTATCTTTGATACAGAAGCAGTACTGCCCATATGAACTTGTACGTGAGTAGGGGTGGTTGTCTTCGTAGAACTTCCTAACACCATCCCTCCTGTAGGAGTACTAGCAGTCTTCGAAACTATTTTTTCACTAAAAGGAATGAATAATAAATATCAAAATATAACACTAATTCATAAATTTCAACACTATTATTAAAAAAAATGGAAGTTCTATATGCAACCTATGGAAATTCTATGGGTAACCCATAATGCATAGAACTTCTATGGGTAATAAGTCAGTTTTTATCGACTTATTTTACTTGTTTTTACTTGACATTTTATTATTTTTAGAGTGATTTTATTTTAATAAATGTTCTTTTTATTGTTTTAGGTCATAAATAACCAAGAATACAAAAAGGAAGCGATTTGAGATGAAATCAGATGAAAAGTCGATGTTTTAAGCAATTGAGACATTTTTTGCTATGACCATCGCGACGGTGGGTTATTGTCCACCGAGGCGCTCATGTTACATGAAGAAGAAGCCAAAGTTAGGACCTAAGCACTGTGGCGATTGGGACTTGTCCACTATGGTGCCTGAAGAGAAATCAGTATCCCTCGGATTTCAGGCCCAGACTGCCACGGTGGAAATTATTTACCCGCCGCAGCGCGATACGTCGATTGGGTCTTTTTGGGTGGTTTCCTTATATTTTTAGATCCGATTTTTATGGAGATTTTTATCCCAATTATATTCTGAACTATAAGGCTATGAAAGGTTATTTTTAGGGTTTATCTGAGGAGTTTTGACAGTGCTAGAGGGGAGAAAAGACGAGAAGATAGACGATTTGTTGCCGCAATCTTACGTTCCTACAGGTTTATCCTTCATTTCTTCTATGTTTCATCTCAAGATGTTTGTTTCACATTTGATTATGAACTAAACTCCTTTTCTAGGGTTAAGATGTAACTCAGATACAATTTTGTAGTTGATTTATTCAATCTAAACTTCTTGTTTTGCAATTACTTGTTTGTGTGTCTATATTGTGCTTAATGCCTTCAAGTCTTAAGGCCAAATTTTTGATTGAATTAATGATCTAGGTTTATAGTGAGAATTAAAATCTAGGTTAAATCAATGAAATAGGTCACGTTAGAACGAATGAACAGTAGAGATACTTTAGCATGTTCTAAGAGTTTAGTAATTCAATTTATAATAGTTCCACAGACTTGATGACTCTTTGGTATTTAAATTCACATAGAGATGTGCTGAGTTCATATTTAAAGGAGTAATCTAGTGTACTCTGAGAGAAAACATTAGTTAGCTTAGGGAATTAAATTTCCAAATAAGGCAAAGCAGGAGTTACATTGTTTAATCAATTACATAGGAGTATTTGTAGTGAAGTCGAAAGCCCTAGGTTTTTAATCCATAAGAATCCAATTCACAGATTTCTTTGTTTACTTTATTTTAATTTGCAATCCTACAATTTTTGATTTATTGAATAGTAATTTAAGTAATTAATTTTGGTACTTAGTAACTTAATCCTTGTGGGAACAATATCTGTATTTAATACACTTTTATTACTAGAACGATTAGTGTACTTGCTAGTTTTATCACATCAAGTTTTTGGCGCCATTACCGGGGATTTAGATTACTAATATTAATATAGATTACTTTTATTGCTAGGTTGATTTGTTTTAATTTTTATTCTTATTCATACTTTGTTGTTTTCTTTTGTTAGGTTTTTCTTGGTGTATGAGACGTACAAGGAGTATGGACTTAGTACCAATTGACCTTGATATTGATAAAACACTTCATAGAATTAAAAGGGAATGCAAGAAAGAGATTCAAATGAAGTTTTTGTAATGGGGGGAAGAAGTTAAAGGTGGTGGAGATGTCATTTTGAATAGAGCACTCAAAGACCACTCTATTCCTAATGTGGGTATCTCTAGTATTCAAAGACCACCCATACGAGCCAATAACTTTGAGATTAAATTGGTGATTATTTAGATGATTAAGAATTCAGTTCAATTTGGAGGTTTAGGAATGATGATCCTAACCTACATATTGCAAATTTCTTAGAAATTTGTGATACCATCAAACACAATGGTGTGACTGATGACGCAATAAGATTGCAGTTTTTCCCTTTCTCTCTAAACAATAAGGCTAAGGCATGATTAAATTCATTACCTCCGGGGACAATTAATACTTGGGATGGGCTAGTCCGTAGTTTTCTTACTAAGTACTTTCTATCGGCAAAATCTGCAAAGATGAGGAATGATATCACTAATTTTCTGCAGCAAGATCAAGAATCTCTATATGAAGCATGGGAAAGATACAAGGATCTTCTAAGAAAGTGCCCACACCATGGCTTACCTCTATGGATGCAAGTGCAAATGTTTTACAATGGTTTGCTACCAAGCACTCAAACCATGGTGGATGCTGCTAGTGGAGGAGCTCTCTTCAATAAGACACTGAGGAGGGTTATGAACTCATAGAAGTCATTGCTAGCAACAATTTCTTGAAGTCCACGGATAAGAATGCACAAAAAAGGACAGTCGGCGTTCATGATATTGATGCTTTTAATAAATTGTCTGCTCAAGTTGCACTTTTAAATAATAATTTCAAGAATTTGAATGTTGCTTCGGTTTCTAATGTTGTTTGTAAAAATTGTGCAGTGAGTCACTCTAATATGGAGTGTCAATTTGGAGGCCAATCTCAAGAGAACTCATACGAACAAGTGAACTACGTGGCCAACAACCAAAGGCAATTTAATCTGAATTCCAATTACTACAACCAAGGATGGAGGAATCATCCAAATTTCTCATGGGGTAACAATCAAAATGTCCAAAAACCACCTTCCAGTTTTCAAGCTCAAGAGAAAAAGCCAACCATGGAAGAAGCATTCACCCAATTCATGACAAGAACCAATGCTTTCATCGATGATACTCAAGAAAATTTCTGAAACCAAGGTGCAAGCATTCGCAATCTTGAGCATCAAGTTGGGGAAATTTTAAAATTGTTGACAGAAAGGACTCAAGGAGCACTCCCAAGTAACACGAATAGAAATCCAAGGGAGCATGCTAAGGCCATAACTCTTAGAAGTGGGAAGGAGTTAGAACAATCAAGGGGTGCTAGCAAGCAAGCAATTGAGGAGGATACTTCGGTTCCCAAAGATCAAGATGCTATCGCTCCTATTGTGCAAACTCTTTCAAAACCATCTTCTAACACTATTCCTTTTCCTCAAAGATTGAGAAAGCAAAATTTAGATAAGCAATTTTCTGAATTTATTGATATTTTTAAGAGCTTACTCATTAATCTTCCTTTTATAGATATGTTGGAGCAAATACCGAAGTATGCTAAGTTCTTGAAGGAAGTCTTATCGAATAAGAGGAAATTAGAAGCCAATGAAAAGGTTATGCTCACAGAAGAGTATAGTGCTATCCTTCAAAGAAAAATTCTGCCAAAGTTAAAAGATCCAGGGAGTTTCACTATTCTTTGCACCATTGGTGATTTTAATAAAGTTTTGTGCGATCTTGGTGCAAGTATTAATTTGATGCCTCTCTCTATTTTCAGGAAACTTGGTTTATGGGAGGTGAGGCCTACTATGGTATCCTTGCAGCATGTGGATAGATCCATCAATCATGCAAGAGGCATTATTGAGGATGTTTTGGTAAAGGTGGATAAATTCATATTTCCTACTGATTTTATTGTTTTGGATATGGAAGAAGACGGGGAAATTCCACTCATTTTGGGTAGACCTTTTCTTGCCGTAGGTAGAACTCTTATAGATATCCATCAAGGTAAATTGATTTTAAGGGTTCAAGATGAACACGTTACATTTAATGTTTTTGAGGCTATGAAATTTCCATCCGATGTTGATGCATGTTTTGAAATAAGTGTTGTGGATAGAGTAGTAGCTGAAAAATTTCATGAATCCTTTCCTTCCTCATCTTTGGAAAATTGCATTTTGAATGGTAAAACTTTAGGAAATCTAGATGATGAGGGAATAATTGAATGTGTTGATAACCTTGATGCATTGCCAATTTATGAGTGTCCAAAAAGTTTACATTTTAAAGAGTTAGGGGTCTTTAATGTCAATAATATTTCATCTAAAAAGGAGCCACCTAAACTTGAACTCAAGCAATTACCATCGCATCTTAGGTATGATTTCTTAGAAGAGTCTTCTTTTTATCCTGTTATTATTAACTCTTCTTTGAATGATTTGCAGGAAGAAAAATTATTGAGAGTTCTAAGGGAGCATAGAAAGGCAATCAGATGGACCATTGATGATATCAAGGGAATTAGCCAGTCTATTTGTATGCACGAGATCTTGATGGAAGAAACTTACAAGCCATTAGTTCAACCTCAACGGAGGTTAAACCCATCAATGCAAGAAGTGGTAAAGAAAGAGGTTGTGAAACTTATGGATGCGGGAATAATCTATCCAATTTCGGATAGTTCATGGGTAAGTCCGGTTCAAGTTGTTCCTAAGAAGGGTGGTATAACCGCGGTGAAGAATGATAAAAATGAGCTTATCCCCACAAGAACGGTGACTGGTTGGGGGGTTTGTGTAGATTATCGGAAGCTTAATGACGCTACAAGAAAGGATCACTTTCCTTTACCCTTCATTGATCAAATGGTGGAAAGGCTCTTCGGTCATGAGTACTATTGTTTCTTAGATGGGTATTCAAGTCACAATCAAATTCCATTTGCACTGGAGGAAGAGAAGACCACTTTTACAAGTCCATATGGCACTTTTGCTTATAGAAGAATGCCATTCCAATTGTGCGACGCCCCTACCACTTTTCAACGTTGCATGATGGTAATTTTTTCTGATATGGTTGAAAAATACATCGAAGTGTTTATGGATGATTTTTCTATTTTTGGTTCTTCTTTTTATAATTGTCTTGCTAATCTCTCTTTGGTTTTGCAGCGATGTGTTGACACAAACTTGGTCTTGAATTGTGAAAAGTGCCATTTTGTGGTAAAAGAAGGGATTGTGTTGGGACATCGAATTTCTATTAAGGGAATTGAGGTAGACCGATCAAAGATTGATGTACTAGAGAAGCTTCCACCTCCTACAAATGTCAAGGGAGTTAGATGTTTCCTTGGACATGTCAGGTTTTACAGGAGATTTATTAAAGATTTTTTCAAAATTGCTAAACCTCTTTGTGAAATAAAAGATGCAGTTTTTTTATTTTTCCAAAGAATGTTTAGATGCTTTTGAAATTCTTAAGGCAAAATTGATATCTTCTCCTGTTATTGTTGCACCCGATTAGGAATTACCTTTACTTTGATGTGTGATGCTAGTGATTATACTATAGGTGCTGTTTTGGGGCAGTGATGCGATAAATTTAGCAAGCGCACTAATCATTCAAGTAATAATAGTGTATGCAATACATATATCGTTCCCATGAGGATTAAGTTACTGAGTACCAAAATTAATTACTTAAATTACTATTTGAAAATCGAAAGTTGTAGAATTGCAAATTAAAATAAAGTAAGCAAAGAAATAAGTAAATTGGAATCTTATGGATTAAAAACCTAGGGTTTTTGACTTCACTACAAATACTCTTATGCAATTGATTATTCCATCTAATTTTTGCTTTGCTTTATTTGGAGATTTAATTCCCTAAGCCAACTAATATTTTCTCTCGAAATATATTAGATTACCCCTTCAATTACTAACCCAACATATCTCTATGTGAATTTAAGTCTAAAGGAGTTCTTAAATCTATGGAATTATTGTAAATTAAGCTATTAATCTCTTAGAACATGGTAATGTATCTCTACTATTAATTCATTATAACGTTATTTATTCCATTGATCTAATCTAAATCCTAACTCTTGTTATGAATCTAGATCATGAACACATTCAAAACTTAGGCCCTAAGAATTGAAAACATTAAGCAAAGAATACGAACATAAATAAATTGATGCAAAGAAAAAAGATAAAGTTGAATAAAACAATTACATAATAGTATAAGAGTTACATTTTAGCCTAGAAAAGAAATTTAGTTCATGGAGAAGGAAGACATAACCATCATGAATAAAAACATAGAGATAAAGGAAGAATAAATCAAAAAATTGGGCAAAATCCCTTGAACTCCACACTCTCCTCTTCTCCAAAGTCTCCAAGATGTCCCAAATAAACCCTAATCTAACCTACTTATAGCCTTAAATATATTTAGAAAACAATAGGAATGAAAACCCCTTAAATCGCATCTAAATCGGATTTTTAAAATACATTATAACATCAAATTAAACACTCAATCGGATCTTCGTACTGCAGCTGAAATCACTTATCTATAGCGGCAGTCTTCAGGCGCTGCGGCGGAAAATTCTTCACCACCACGGCGCTTAGGCCCTGACTTTCATTTTTCCCAGATAAGGCTCGGGAGCCACGGTAGACATGAATCCATTGCCGCGATGGTCCGAATTTTTTTTTGGTGTCTTTATGATAGCTCTATCTCTTAGCTTTCTAATGCCATGAAGAGCAGCTCATTTGGATTTCGGATGAGAAAGTTATGGCCAAAATACTAACAGGTGCTCAGGAGTCCATCTTGCCCAAATTTAGCACGATCACAAAAATGA
>Ga0181471_100266_pt1 | contig 16925 bp, 20 predicted proteins | sample InSIn5gowninarea_FD_119083 | JGI IMG/M metagenome (GOLD analysis project Ga0181471, IMG submission 119083) | Clean room microbial communities from NASA Spacecraft Assembly Facility at Jet Propulsion Laboratory, Pasadena, California, USA -... ...
AGACTTGAATGGACTAATCAGCATCAGTGACAGCTCCAAAATGGAGAGAAGGCCAAAATATACATCTTGAGCGTTGTTACAACAGACAGTGGTAGCTGAGCAGGTGCTGGACAGAGGGCCTGGAATCCAATCAGCTCGCAAATTCTCAGGACAAAGGTCCATTGGCACCTCATACCAATTGTTTCGCAGGTTGTGTATTTGCCCTTATTATCAGTGTTGCAGCAGTATGGTGTAGCTCCTGTCAGAATCTCGCAGTTAGTATTGGCATTTTACGCGAAGACGAGCATGGCAAAAAGGCAGGAGTAAGTAATGAAGATATCTGGAATGCTTTGTGAGCTCTCTCAGATACTTCGGAGCGTTTGCTTCATCGAAGCTACTGAAGAAGCCACTGAATCCCAAGGACAGGACTGACCGTTACCGCAGTCGTTTGACTGTTGTGTTCCCGGTGGAGGTGGAGCTGGGTGAGCAGGTTTGTCGGGCTTCCCAGCTTCTGGTGCTGGGGCAGCAAAAGTGCTTCCTGCGAGCAGAGCGACAACTGTGAGGATCCTTGAATATTGCATTGTTGATGAACAATTTGGGTTCAGCAGAAGGATGGATCAGAGATGTTTCAGGTATGTTGTTTGTTGATTGATTGGAGCCTGATGAGAAGTGGAGTATGATGTTGTTGAGGTGAGTAGATGATGAGAGGAATGTTAGCTTCTTTATACTTTTTTGACGACGAGCGTGAACTCTGTAAAGGTCCAATCAAGGCAATGTTCAGAGATCCGTTCTTCATGTACTACATTTGTATTGATTACCACTATCGAAGCCACCGCTTCACAATGCATGTTCATCCCTAGAATTTTCGGATCAAAATAGACTTGGCAGGGCCAAGCTCCGAATATGGACTTGCTAGACGACTTATGGCTTGCTTTTGATGGAGAGTTTCTGTGATATCCTGAGTTCACTGACTAAAGGGATACGAGGTATCTTGGATCTTTTGGACAAGTGGCTGACATGCCTATGCAGGACCCTCGATGAACTCTATTGCCAAGCTCGATAGGGATGATGCAGCCTTGAGATGTGGCTCCTTTCATGGAAGTACGCCAGCTATATAGCTACCCGCTCTGGTATACGTTCAATGCGTAGAAAACCAGCTGGATTCTTGCCAAAGGAGGACGTATATCGAATGGCTTGGTTATAGTTTACAGTACCGAACATGGATCAAAACAAAAGCAATCAGCTTGGCCAGAAGTTTTGAGGACTTCCGACAATGTCCGAAAATATCTGATGATCACTTCACAAACGAGTCTAAACACGGTAGATTTCACACCTGATCTGCAGGATAGATCGATCGGTTCGGCTTGGGTTCAGAACTGTTTCTGCTATGGCGCTCGGAACATGCGAATGTGCATCCCCGTTTCGTAACATGCTACCCATACTGTTAAACTCCAGCGAAGACCATCACTTGGGCTTGCATCCATCTGCAGGCTATACGAAATCTTGGTATCAACATTGATGGATTGCTGAAACATGCACGTACCTCGTACCATATACGTCGGACCTACTACACAATGACTTGACAATACTGTGCACGACATCAGAGCATATCAAAGGAGCTCGTATAGCAAATCCGCGATAAAACCCTTATTTGGGAGTCTCGAAGACATCTGCCTTGCAGTACTCACACGGTAATACGCTGCTCACTCGTTCATTGCTAGGAAAGTATCGAGAATGGCTTCTTATTTTGAGATATGGAACATCATCATCTGTACACTCAGTCACCCTCTGTTTCTGATCGGCGCTCCAATCATGAACGCTCCCCCGCAGGAAGGGTTGTTTCAGCTCGCATTTGGAGAAGCCAGTGCATTTATCGTATTAATATGCACGAGCAAATGGAGCTTGAAACAACACGAGATGAAGCGGATACCTACTACTGGAGTAGACCCAATGTGAATTGTGCCACAACGTATGGTTGGGAGGCAAGCCCTCCCGAGCGTCTCAGTACACTTTGCGTGTCTGCAAGTGCGACGTAAAGGGTCTGAAGAGTCGTACAAATACTTACGCTGCAAGGCAGAGTTGGTGTAACCCAGGCTCGAGCAGTAGTTAAGTCAAGTCAAATGACTCCAGTCATAGAGCATACTCTACTTCGTTGTTTGTTCGCTTACTGTATTCAGCCGTTGCTCATTTTTGAAATGCATCTTCGCGGCCAAAATTGTCTTAATTGCAATCAAAGTCTGACTGACTGTTTGGCCATATAGCAATGCTGCATCTTCAGCCAACCTCGAAGGGCTGAAATAGTGTGGCTGTAGCAACTCCATAAGGATTGCGGTTGTAAGGGCGAGCGTATCTGTCTGTTCCTTGACTTAGTAAGTAAGTACCTTACTTCATTTCCTGTTACACGACAGGGGAGACAATGTTTCTTTCACCTCAATCGTACACATGTCCCAAAGTATCGAAGCTAGTAGCTAAGCTGTAGCGTTACGAAGATTTTCAACCGAATCCGATGTAGACGACTCGCTCATGTTGATATCCACTGGTGAAGCTGAGACCTGAAGATTGTTTGGTCATAGAAATATATGCAAGTGCCGCCGCTGTGGAGAGATCGACTTGTCTGTTTGGTTTGGTATCAATCACAGCAGCAATTTTGACAAGAGTCGAATTGACCAATGTCACAGATGGCACTTCCCCGTAACTCGAGGTGTCTTCTAGTAGAGCTTGCCTATGAGTAATTCACCTGCTTGGGGGCGCCTCTGCTATTCCTGGGAGAAGTCACCATCCTTGCACCCAAGCCCTTGCTAGTTAGTGGTCGTTATGATCTTCATCCGAAATATATGCTTATGGCACTGGACTGAAAGTAGGTCCGACGTGCTGTGATCCAAGCAATTACCAACCACATTGAAGGTACTGAAACGGCGACGTAATCGATCTCTTCGCCAGTCTCTCATGGCTTTCAACATATCAAAGGGGAAATGCAAAGTATCACATGAAGGGCCCTGTCTCCAACCAACCCTCCATATAACTATTCCTTTCCAGCCATTGAGCCTTAACTTCTATTTCACTCAGTTCTCTGCTAGTACGTCTTCAAACACGCAGTATAACTTTGTCAGCAGTTCAAACCTCACCATGAAAAGTAAGGACTTTTTGACATACCTCGAAGCCCAACTTTCCAAAGACTTCCCCTGCCCAATTCGCCTCATTCCTCTCCGTAAAAGCACCCAACGCAGTACTCAACAACAGCAGCAGAATTCTTCATATCACACATCCCTAAAGTAGCTCCCAAATGCACCTTTCCCGTTACCTTTCCAACCTTTCTGCTCGTCTTCCTCTTTTCCTTCGATTCAAGCTACGCACTCGTTCACAACATCCGCAGCGTCCTCATAACACCTCTAGCCCCTTCTTACTCCCGCGAATGTCGCTAGCAGCCTATCGTAAACGCCGCTTCCAGCTCATTACGTGCATGTTGTATGGCTATTTCCAACACCCTTCTTGAAAAAGCGATGTGATCTTGTATATCCCAGGGATTGTATGAACTCTGCTTGATGCAATGCTCCGACTCTGGAAGCTGCTTGAGAACTTGGAAGAGCTTCGAACTACCTGTCATCTAGCTTCTACCGTCATCAACCTCTCAGCACAGTTGGAGACAATAAGATACAGATGTTGAATTGATAGCTCTACGACCTCCGTCCCTGAACCCAAATCACAAGACTATCAATCTGATAATCGGGATACTAACACCCTAATCCAACATGTCTTCGAAGAAAGCATTTGCTGCCTGGTTAAGAGCATATCGACAGTTTGCTTTATAGCCTTTAGGAACATAAGCTCGCAGTAGGATTCTGCATAAGCCATCCTCGATAAAACTTATTTCTTTGACAGTGAAAGTAACTAGGTAGGTAGACGTAGGTGGTATGCGCTCAAACTCGAGCATCTTCTTGGTAGAAGACTGTGAATATGTTTCAAACCCTGATTGGGATGTTTCCGATGCATGTGGATGCGAATTAATCTTCAGCGAACGTAGCTTTGTATGCGGATCTTCTGTCATCTGGAGCGCTATCCCACTTGCGGCCATAAACGCTGAATAATTAAGAGGTATCCATAGGTGCGTGGCTCCCGTGATGGGATCGCACAACAAGCAACTGGTCCTCTGGGCGGCATTTTCCCTGAACTCGAGTGCATTGAGTACATCGTTACTCTCTCCATCCTGTATGGGATAATCACAAAAATCCTAATTTCGTGATTCGGTTTGGTGGACGTGGTTAGCTCAAGAACATCGAAATGTATAGTCACTACATCACGAAAAGTGCCAACGACGAGGTCTGGTTCAAGGTGGATGTCATAATGAGTGGGTCATTGGCTTTCATAGCTGTTAAGCAGACTGGATGCATGATAGAAGGAAGAAGTTTATGAGGGAATTGGACTTGATGCCCTCCTAGCTTAACAAGATCATACAAGCCAATGCAACATCAGATTGGCATTTCGAATGTGATAATAGTCAACGACATCATTCAGCCAAGCCACACCCCTCTCCCGACGCTTCAAGTGACATTGATAAACATAGTAACTGAGCTTGTATTACGCTGTCGCTTATAGAATCATCACAAGCAAGCTTAAAACACCTGAAGTGGACTTTAGAGCTGACCACCTACAAATTTATCATGTATCAATCGATGATTTGCTCCGCTTTCGTCAAAGATGTTATCGAGCAGTAGAAATACTCTTAGCATGTAAGTGCATAAAGATTTGGAGATTTTGCAATCAACGAAGTAGAAATTGAAGTAGACATTGGGTACTGACTCCTTCCAGTAAGTCGAAAATCGGCCAGACTGAGGTGTCCCTGACCTATGAGATAAGAGTAGTTGCTGGGCCGTACCCGCAATTAAGGTACGAAAAGCTGCGAGATCGTTCAGAATGTTCTGGGTTTCGACCTCAAATCCATGATCAAGCTCGGTTCCTACTGGGCCATGATTGGCGAATCAGAGTTGAATGAAAACAACAACTATGCAAATAAACATCCGGGAACTTTTCCCGACTTGGTTTCGAGAAGAATGCCTTAATCGACTACATCCATGGTGTGTCCGCCGGGACCGCCATAATATCGTTCGTTGTTTGATACGCCTTCCGAGGACGCTTTCATTTGTACCACGTATTCCATGCGCAGCAAAGATACGACCTACGGCATCGTGCATTGTTGCGGTGAAAGAGCACAATATGAGGCAGCACAGATCTTATAGACAGGCCAGGATAGTCAAGTCATCCAATGAGGCAAACATCACAGCTTTTGGGTTGCAACATGTGTATGACCAGTCATGCGAGGAAGACCCTAGATGCAGCCAAACCCCACGACACAGCCTTATTAGTAGATGTCCTTTACCGTGGGGGCAACGGCTGGTGAAGTCAACATCTGTTCTAGACTCTGAGCAATTGTTGCGCACCTATGCTTACGGATAACCGGTGTGTGTGCACACCCGCAATACATAAACAACCAACCCACACTCCGACGAAGTATGAGTTCGTTGCAAGTACTGATGAGCCCATATAAGCGCTTTCAGAGCGGCTAAACAAGGCTCGGAGTACTGGTGACCGACTTCGAGGACATCATCTGACCCGCAAGGACTCAGCACAGCTAATGATGTTGCAATCAAGTCAAAGAGTGTTCCGCAGGCGCAAGAGTGTGGGTCTTGAGGTTTGCTCGAAGAGGCCATCACATCTTGGACAAGCTGAGAGATGTTCGTAGCCGTTAGTGGTTGCAAGCTCTTATTCAGGATTCTGTTTGTTGTTCTGCGTAAGCGCCGAAATGTAGAAGAAGCTTGTCAAAAGGATTCATTCCTCCAGAGCTTTCACCCCGGGAAAGCAGAGCCACTGATGTTACTAATGCCGACAGCACCTCTGAACGAACGGACAGCCACCAAGGCACATGTTGGTGCAGAGTATCAGGTGAATGATACCCAAGTAGGCAATCAGGATCCCAACCGGTTCGCAAACTGGGCGCCGTTGTGTCATTGAATATGAGAAAGTCGAGAAGCAAGCGATGATAGTCAAACAACATGGAAGGAGAGGGCAAACATATGGAGGAGGCACACAAGTATGAAACTGGAGTACTGTCTGTATCTTGTAAAAGATGAGAGAGCTCGGCACAATTTTATACTCTGCTGCTCAAGTAAGTAAGTGAGTGGGCTAAGCCCGATACAGCTAGTCAGGTCCGCTACGAGAAGTACGGAAGATGTAAGCCTTGTAAGGTTCCAATTGGTTTCCGTGCAGACCGCCCTGTGACCGGCCCTTGGCCTCGCACTAATCAACGCTAAGATCAGAACAATCACTCTCAAGGGTCCGATTCTCATTCTCGTCCTCCTTCTCCATTCTCGCCATATATCCGCATCCGCCATCTGTATTGAGTTCTACATTACAATGGTGTAGAAGTCTCTTGTCATCATCACTCCAGCCTGGATTCGTACATGTTCAGCGTCCCGCTGTTTCTTTGTTCCAGGTTGCATTGTGCTTCAAGCCTTCAACGCAGGACCCCCACTACGTGGACCTTACTCCTTACAGTACGCAGACCCCTGCCCAAAACTCACGATCACCTCTTCCCCGCGCCAACTGACTGCTAGTTGATCGCTGACTGTTCATGTGTCTAGCTCGCCAAATTTCCCAACAGGTTTCAATCCAACTCCTGCGACTTCCCCAAGCTCGACCCGTTTCATCCACGTACAAATACTCAACTCAACATTCAATTCCCAACGCTTCCAGTCATACAAGAAGCCTTGGCCTGCCTCGCCAGTCCCCTCGAACAGATTGATCAATAGAAACTTTGAAAATCCTTGAACACGAAGCAGCAGTGCTAGAAGAGCTCGCCATGTCCTCACCGATCAGGAAGTTGCGGACTTCCAGCGACGTCGATCCGTACAGTGCTGCACACATATACTATGGCGAATCGACGTACAAGTCGAAGAATCATTACAGAACACGCACCTTCTCCTCGGTAGGCCTTCTACTGTGCTAAAGTGCCGTGGACCTTTGCTGACGTAGACGTTTTAGGAAGGCTACAACGAAGCTGCTGCAAGAAGCGACGGCAGGGCGCCTATCAGACGAGGGAGTCATGGTACGTGTTGGCATCAATCGTTTGTGTTGCTAAGGCTGATTTGTCTTCAGACGAGATTTCCCAGCTTCCTAGAAAGTTTTTGATCAATGTCGAAAGTACCTTGCAGAGTTTGCAGAAGCAAGAAGATACCGACGAAAACTGTCAAATCACGATTGAGGACAATGGACCAAAGGCACGCTCTATTGTGATCTTGGCTTCAACATGCATTGTTAATTCGTTCTAGGTACTTGCAATCGGCACTGCTTCCTCCAATGGTTACAAGAGGTTCGACATCCGGGGGACGTATATGCTCTCCAATCTATTGCAGGAGTTATACTTGGCAAAAGCACATGGTCGGGAGCAAATTATATTGGATGAATCCAGATTGAATGAGAACCCGGTCAACCGACTCGCACGATTGATCAGTACAGAGTTCTGGGACAATCTGACGCGGCGTATTGATGGCTCCAACATCGACATAGCCGGACGGGACCCAAAGGATTGGACTGATGATCCTCGGCCTCGAATCTACGTGCCAAGAGGAGCTCCTGAGCAGTATGCGTACTATACGAAGGTTGCAAAAGAGCGTCCAGAAGTGCGACTAGAGGTTCTGTGGCTTCCAGAACCACTAACACCAGCAGTGGTCAGATCCATGAATGCCAAGCCCGGTTTGCTCGCTGTGGAGATGGAGGAAGTGTATGACCTAGCAACAAAGCAGATCACATTCAGGGGCCAGCCTTTTGTCGTGCCTGGTGGTAGATTCAATGAGCAGTACGGCTGGGATAGTTACATGGAGTCCTTGGGCCTTATGGTCAATGACAAGGTTCACTTGGCGAAGACCATGGTTATCAACTTCGGTTTCTGCATCAAGCATTACGGCAAGATTCTCAATGCCAATAGGTCCTACTACTTAGGTAGATCACAGCCTCCATTCCTAACAGATATGGCACTCCGAGTCTATGACAAGATCAAGCACGAGCCGGGCGCTATCGACTTTGTCAAAATGGCTATTTTGGCTGCGATAAAGGAGTATCATAGTGTTTGGATTTCTCACCCACGTTTCGACCCAGAGACCGGTTTATCCCGATATCGTCCAGAGGGTCTCGGCGTACCTCCTGAGACCGAATCCACTCATTTCCTTCATATTCTTGAGCCGTATGCAAAGAAATATGGCATGACATTTGAGCAATTTGTCGAGGCTTACAATAATGAGAAAGTCAACGAGCCGGAATTGGACGATTACTTTCTGCATGATCGCGCTGTCCGCGAGTCTGGCCACGATACAACATACAGACTTGAAAAGGTCTGTGCGAATCTTGCAACTATAGATCTCAATGCTCTTCTCTACAAGTACGAGAAAGACATTGGATATGCAATTCGAGTGCTCTTCAAAGATGCATTGAGTATTCCCGCTGAATACTGTGTTGGTGATATGCGACCCGGGCATATCGAAAGCTCGTCCCTGTGGGACAGGCGGGCTAAGCGGAGGAAGGCGAGCATCGATAAGTATCTGTGGAATGCAGAGAAGGGTATGTACTTCGATTACGATACTGTGAAGAAAGAACAGCGTGCCTATGAGAGCTGCACCACGTTCTGGGCCATGTGGGCTGGTGTCTGCTCACCTGCTCAGGCAGCGCTCATGGTCGCCAAAGCTCTGCCATTGTTCGAAGCTGCTGGCGGACTGTTGTCTGGTACGGAAAAGTCTCGTGGTGCCGTTGGACTTGAGGAGCCTAATCGACAGTGGGACTATCCCTATGGGTGGGCTCCACAGCAAATTCTTGCTTGGACTGGTTTGCAGCGCTATGGCTTTACCGAGGAAGCTGAACGTCTCGCTTACAAATGGCTCTTCATGATCACCAAGGCTTTTGTGGATTTTAACGGAGTCGTGGTCGAGAAGTACGATGTGACGCGGACGGTTGATCCACATCGTGTGGACGCCGAGTATGGCAACCAGGGTATGGGTTTCAAGGGTGTTGCGCGAGAAGGGTAGGTCTACAGTTCTGGGTCAATATTCCTGCCTACTAATATGTTATAGTTTTGGTTGGGTCAATGCCAGTTACGTCTTTGGCCTCCAAATTGTTGGGGCTCATATGCGACGAGCTCTTGGAACTCTGACACCATGGCCACAATACCAGAAAGCCACAGACGCTCTCTTTGCATCATAGTCTAACGTTTGAGCATTGCCTTCGCGAAGAGTAAAGGAAAGACTTGTGTGCTACATTTCGCGAAATCATCAATCGGCTTGCACCATATGTCTATACCCTATAGATCATCATCGGCGTCTAAGAAGTTGTGGGACGTTTGCATGCACTAGAATATTCGTTCTGCTTTCATAACCCGGAGGCTTGGCCTCGGTATTCATGATATGAGATAGACGAGCATTTGGGCGTTATAATTTGAAGTTACAAGAACGGTGCTTTAACAACGCTTAGGCACACGACAGAGGTTGCAAATGCGTATTGTTATCACCGTTTGTGTTGAGCTACAACTCCAAACCTATTGACGGATGTCATGTCCAGGAATTCGGCATGACTTTGGAGCAGCGAGTACAGTACGTCATTCGGTCATCGTTATGATCATCCTTTCCTTGTTAATGGGCGTGATCATGGGAATTGAGATCGTGGAATTAGGAGTATCCAACTTTCACATGTCAACGGATGCTCCGAGTAGTTCACATGTCGAACCTATTCAGGCAGCTGACCACGTGCCGTCGAGAAGTCCGTCCATTCATTCTCAGCTGGCAACGGAAGCTCGTCGCTATGCAGATTTGACGTCTCCAATCCAACATCTACGTATGCTGAGCTCTTCAAGCGGGCCCAACACGTATAGTATCTGTGTCCGAGTCTCCTACCCTCTGCGCCTGAAGCTGTTCCTGTCTAACCCATATGCTCGGCTAGTCGGCCAATCATAGCACTTTCCAGTTTCGTCCCTTACCTCCGTAAGACCGAGCGCCTTTTGACCTCATCCGAGGCTCATTTACTGTAGCTTCACCATCACCACATGTTCTTTCTCTGCTTGAACTGACCTAGATGAGCTAACTATTCATACGCCTCCAGCTATTTGCTTCTTTCATACTCTATTCCTCGAATCATGGCCTCGCCATTAAGATTGCCCCTGGGCAGGCTAGTTGAGGTTAAAGATGACCTTTCTCTTGCTGACTCTGCTTTGATTTGTTCCTTTCTTGCTTCGAAATGTTCAAGTGATTCGTTGCTTTGATACCTCGAACAAGTAGTTGGGACTAGTCCAAGAGCTATTCATTCCTTCCAAGCGTCAGCTTTGTCACAAGCCAAAGATTCACGAGCCCCGATCACTTGCTTGGTCTTCTTCTTCTGCCCAACCCGAAACACTGCTCTCGTATATTATCATCTTTATTAAACTTCCAAGATGGTGACCAACAAGATGGCCGGTGTCTCTATTGACCCTAGCACTGAAGAAGATCTCTACGCTCGTGAAGTCGCTTCGGTCAAAAAGTGGTGGCAGGACCCACGCTGGCGATACACCAAGCGGCCCTACACAGCTGAGCAAATCGTCGCCAAACGTGGGAATATGAAGATTGAGTATCCTAGTAATGTGCAGTCGAAAAAGTTGTGGAGGACTTTAGAGGGCAGATTCCAGGTCTGTTGCTCTTCCTACTGAGTAGAATGCGTCGGGGAACAAAAGGGTGTTATAAGGAATGAGACCATAGCTAATGAAACAACCAGAATGGGGAAGCAAGTTATACTTACGGGTGTCTTGAACCTACGATGATGACGCAGATGGCGAAGTATCTGGATACTGTTTATGTGTCGGGGTGGCAGAGCTCGTCCACGGCTTCGGCCAGTGATGAGCCTGGGCCAGATTTGGCGGATTATCCATATGTTGGGTTCCTGTATTGGAAGATTGAATGCATGACTAACATACAGATAGACCACAGTACCCAACAAGGTCTCTCATCTTTTCACAGCACAACTCTTCCACGACCGCAAGCAACGAGAAGAACGCCTTTCTGCTTCCTCCAAAGCAGAACGCAGCAAGATTGCCAACATAGATTACCTTCGTCCAATCATCGCTGATGCTGATACTGGCCATGGAGGCTTGACTGCTGTGATGAAACTTACGAAATTGTTCATCGAGAAAGGAGCTGCTGGAATACATATTGAGGATCAGGCGCCAGGGACGAAGAAGTGTGGACATATGGCGGGGAAGGTGTTGGTACCTATTAGTGAACATGTGAATAGGTTGGTGGCTATTCGAGCGCAGGCTGATATTATGGGTTTGTTTCGTCCTCCTCTTGCCCTACATTTCCACCTGCAAGAAAAATAGATAGGGAAGATGGATTAGCTGACAGGCATCAGGAACCGACCTCATAGCCATAGCCCGCACCGACGCCGAAGCTGCCACACTCATAACCAGCACCATCGACCCTCGAGACCAAGCCTACATTCTTGGCAGCACGAATCCTTCACTTCAACCCCTTAATGACCTCATGCTCGAAGCTACTACTGCTGGGAAGGTCGGGCAGGAACTCGAAGCCATTGAAGATTCCTGGCTCGCCTCCGCCAAGCTGAAACTGTTCACCGACGCTGTTGCAGAGATCATCAACGCCAGCTCTTTGCCCAACAAATCTTTAGTCATCTCAAGGTTCCTCGAGGAAGCAAAAGGGAAGAGTAATGGCGAGGCGAGGGCCATTGCAAAGAGGATTACGGGTACCGATGTGTATTGGAGTTGGGACGCGCCTAGGACGAGGGAGGGGTACTATAGATTGCAGGGTGGATGTGGTTGTGCGATTAACAGGGCGATTCATTATGCGCCGTACGCAGACGCGGTATGGATGGAGAGTAAGTTGCCGGACTTTTCGCAGGCGGAGGAGTTTGCGAAGGGGGTGAGGGGAGTTTGGCCGGATATGAAGTACGTCTACGTCTCCTTTACTTACTACTTCAGCTCTTTATGCTACAATACGAGCTATATATGGCAAGTAGACATCACATATACTGACCAAATTGGTAAAGATTAGCATACAATCTCTCCCCCTCTTTCAACTGGAAAACCGCCATGTCGCCTTCAGCACAACAGACCTACATCTCTCGACTCGCCTCTCTGGGGTACTGCTGGCAGTTCATTACTCTGGCTGGACTCCACACCACAGCGCTCATCTCCGACCAGTTCAGCAAGGCGTATAGCAAGCAGGGTATGAGAGCTTATGGTGAGCTGGTCCAGGAGCCGGAGATGGAGGGAAAGGTCGATGTTGTGATGCATCAGAAATGGTCAGGGGCGGGTTATGTGGATGAGTTGCTTAAGATGGTGCAGGGCGGGACGAGTAGTACGGCGGCAATGGGGAAGGGTGTTACTGAGGAGCAATTTCATTGAAGGGAGTAGCGAGGCGTGGGCGATAGGAACTCGGAGATGATTATGCGTGGTGAGGTTGAATATGGAATGGATTTTGTTGACTGTTGCTTGTATTCGATTTTGACCAGTTCCACGGGAATGCTATTGGCAGGAAGTGATTCATTAAAAGACTGACTTTGCATCGCTTTGTATTTTTGTGAGAGCATCTATAAGCACGCTAGCCCCCTTCTTCAGGAATCTGAGCTTGAGGAGGATCAAGAGACTCATCAAAGCCAGGACGAGACTTCACTTGCCGGAATCAAGCCTCACTGTGAAGTCACTGACACGTATAGCCAGCCTATCATTCTATCTTCCCAAAAAAGACCTGAATCTGGACTTATTCGTCAGACCTTGGAACACTACATCGAATATCCGCCTTATGACTTTTCCCGACCAGACTCCTCGCTAAATTTACTAGACAATCCAGAGTCGGGATCTTGGTCTGATCAAGCAAAATGTATGCCCTCCTCGTTAAAGGCAGATAGTAATCGCAGGAAGTCGTTTTCATCGCACTTCCCAGCCCGCTTATCCGCCAGCTCCGTCTTGTCCTCTAAGACCGTCCGGATTTTCTCTTTCACCACTTGCGCCACCCTTGTCTTGTTCCTCTTACTCTTCGTCTTGCCTCCATTCTCCTTCCCTTTTCTCACAATCTCTTCCTTGAAGAAAGAAGGCGTTTCGTCCATTTCATCCATGATGCCACCCCATTCCCCCTCCTCCTCCTCCTCTACATCTCCGGCCTCCTCGTTCCTATCAATATCCATCTCATCCGCCTCCCCACCCTCTACCACCGTATCATCCACCTCCACATCATTCAGCGCACACCAAACCCTATAATTCCTCTCCACCAGTCCCAACACCTCCTTACCTCCCCAACTCGCCCTCAGCGTCTTGTTCCGTCTTACGAAACAAATCCTCAACATCCCATCCCACTCCTCCCAGCTCACGCCCGGTCTATCCTTATCTAGTTTCGGCTCGATTCTTACGACTGAGGACTCGACCTGTGGCGGTGGTCGGAAATTATTCTTCCCTACTTTCATGATGTGCGAAATTCTTGCCCAGAATTGCGCGTTGACTGAGAGACGGCAGTAGAGAGAATCACCGGGGCGGGCGACTAGTCTCTGGGCGAATTCTCTTTGCAGCATCAGTATCGAGACGCGGGGTGGAGAGGGGTGCGAGAGAAGTTTGAAGATTAAGGGTGAGGAGATCTGGGGCGCTTTAGTGCATGCTCTTGCCCATCCAAAGACTCCCAGATAGAGGGGGTTAGAGGGGGTTAGAGGGGTAGATGTACCTGATAAGGAGTATTGCTAATACACACATCCACACTTGGTAGCTCCATCTTGATCACGTCCCCCAACAAGATCTCCAACCTCTTCTGTTCCGGCCTCCCTTGAACGCGCTTGGTGACTTCGGCTGCCATTCGAGGGTCCAATTCTACCGCAACGACTCTCTTCGCCTTTTCCAAGATACGTACTGTCAAGTTGCCCGTCCCCGGACCGACTTCGAGTACGGTGTCGGTGGGCTTGAGGAAGGCTTTGTTGACTATTGCTTCTGCAACACCAGGGTTCTTGAGGATGTGCTGTCCGACATTGGTGTTGAATTTGAAGATATTGTTCTTGGCGGCCGGGGCGGTTTTGGAGTAGGGCGCACCATTGGAGGAAGCAGCAGCGCTGTTGCGTTTCGGAGGCTTCGCTTTGGCCATGGCAAGCTATATACCGGCTTATTCAAGTTGTTACAGTACTGTGATGGACGTGTATAGAGGAGTAGCGTCGTGGTGACTGCTGCTGCACAAGCAGTCTCGAGTCTGGATGGATTTTCTGAGGCCGAGGTTTTTCAGTGGAGGTCCGGCCGCCAATAATCTGCATACAGCTAGCTGTATCCGACAGTCTCGCTATCTTACAATAGTAGCGCTCCCGTCCGGCCACTGCCGAGGACAAGGCACAAGTACAAGGGACAGACACGGTTGGTGCCACTTTATTCCGTATCCGTAGGTGCCGGGGTGGCTTGTAATGTTCGTGTCATCAATAATATTACATGATTACAGTACTTCCAACACTCAGGCTTATTATTACATTATTGACATTCATTTTCAAGAAGGGGAACTTAGACTTCAAGCACCGGATGGAGAGAAAGGAAAAGCCGAGGAGCAACAGCGTAGCACTTTGATCAAGATATTACAGAAAAAGGTAAACAAGACATATGATTTCACTTCATATCATATCATATCATATCATATCATTCATATGTGCGAACTCGCACAAGCCATCGAACAATAATACTTGGTGAATTGGATGTACTGTATCGACGAGGATGTGTGTTGTGCAGAATCAGGGTCTTACTCCGTTCCGTACTGTAAGAAAGAAGCCGATATCTTTGATATCTTAGCGTTACCGAGCGCGTTCGAGAAATCCTCAGATCTACAGTACTGTACTTTGATACTCCGTCAGAAAAGAGGAGCACTGCGCCGCCAGTCCAAAGTAGAAGTAGATGCTCAGTAGAAGTCACAAGAAGCTCACACGCAGTGAACGTAGTTACTGTACAGAATGTCACTCTGAAGCCACCTCCCTCAATAATACAAAGTGTATTGGCAGTTCCCTTCCTTCTTTCCCAATATTGCAGGGGTTCGACGCGCCTTTGTTTACTTCATGACGCGGACCTGCACCCTTCACTTTTTTGCCTTCCAACTTTCTCCTTCACCCTCCCATCCGACAACAACGTTATCAGCACACGACATTGCCCGCCTCACAGAAGCTTCCATACCATAGACAGCAAAAGCTTTTCGACAAACCATTCTTCAATACTGGCCCATTCGTTAAACAGGCAGCTTGTTTGGAGACGCGGTGTGCAGTGTTGCGCGTTGGATGGATAGTTGATCATGATTAAGAACCCACTTTCCCTTCCACCTCAATATTCCACCTACATGGTGGTGGATATCTCGCGTGTTTTTCTCAATCTATCTGGGCTCGATCATCACCAGCTTTCCATTTGAACAGACTAGGACCAACACGAACTTGCGACGGGAATCCCATGACACTGTACGACTCCTCCGAGGAGAAGTCAGAGCCAAATACTCGATCGGCTCTATACCAGTATCATAGCCGACTTCTTCTCATTGCGATACACTATGTCGTACTCCAACAGTGGACCGACGTTAACTCTGCCTTCACCGACCCATGTTAAGCATGTGGATGTGACTGGTGCAGTGCGATCACTTCACCAACTGCGACGCAGTCTGTCTAGGAGTCCTTCAAAATTCAATCTTGTCACTAGATCGCCCAGTGACTCAGCGAATTCACCTTTATCGCCATCACCACTCTCTCCCCAACGCGCCAGTTCACAACCCATTCTCTCCGCAAATCCTGGAACTCCAGCACAAACCACTCAACACAACTCGTCACCTTTGGCAGTACCATTTCCACCCAGCGCGAGGTTGGCACTTCGATCATCATCACGCACCAAGACTGCACCTACAATCTGTTCATCACGAACAAGGAACTCACTCAGTAGCCCAATGAAGCGTGTGCTCACTCTGGTTTCTGATAACGGAAATTCTATGCATGCATCAAATTCCAATGTGGCAGGTGGCCAGGAAAACAGCGGCAATAGGAGTCCAAAGGAGCGCAAGAGCTTTGATAGATCGTCTCGGCTGACTTTCAGCTTTGATGGGCACGGGCCGGTAAACCATGCTTTGTCTAGATTGGGTGGAGATGGTAGCAACGACTCACATACTGCATCAACATCAAGCCCACTGAAGCGAAGTGATGCCATCATGAATCTGGATCAGGCAAGCCTGGGCAGCCCAGTTGCAAAGAGAAGGAGTCTACATGGAGCTGCTAACTTTGGAAGCGACTTCAATGTCTTTGATCACGGGCCCACAACCTCATCTCACTTCGACATCCACGATGACTCTGGACACGAATATGAGCTGTCAGCTGCATCTTTGGCTCCAGAGCCTCCTGCATCACCTCTCAATGCCTTGCCGCGGCGATCGAGCTCACTTCGAAAATCAACTTTACAGCAACGCCATGGTGAAAAGTCTTCTTGGGGCCGAAGACATGCAGCTCAGGTTCTTGCTCAACAACAAGCCACTATGGGTGCAGAAGCTTCAATGCCAAATATGTCCAAGAATCGTCCGAGATTATCTCTAGACCAATTCATGCCTCCTATGAATCGAGAGAGTCCGTTCTCAACTCAAGGAAGTTTGCCCAATGCATCCATGCACATGGTGAACCAGTCTATGCATCAGCCTCATCCACTCTCACGGACGATGACCACCTCATCTTCAAGCTCTAGCATTGTTGATGATTCTCCTACCCATGTTCCACCTCATTTCGGCGAGCAGACGAGACCGAAGCTTGACTTTTCAAAGTCACTGCCTGCTGGATCACTGAGACCATTCGCTCTGGAAATTGGCGAAGGTGAGAATGCTACACTTGCAACGCCTAAGAATTACAAGTCTGTCAAACCCCTACCTGCGGCCTTTATGTCGACTGGTCTGGTCTCCAAC
>Ga0181471_100268_pt1 | contig 16900 bp, 20 predicted proteins | sample InSIn5gowninarea_FD_119083 | JGI IMG/M metagenome (GOLD analysis project Ga0181471, IMG submission 119083) | Clean room microbial communities from NASA Spacecraft Assembly Facility at Jet Propulsion Laboratory, Pasadena, California, USA -... ...
TCTGTCGGTTTAAGCGCTCTATCAACTTAACGTCGTCGACTAAATCTCACTTTCATTATAGCCTCTACTCGTTCTGTGCTCCACGAAGTGATGGAACAGCAGACTGTGTCGATTGCTAAGGCAGGTATCATCACAACACTAAACGCTCGGACAAGTATTCTGGCTTCAGCGAATCCCATTGGCAGCAAGTACAACCCGAATTTACCAGTACCACAAAACATCGACCTACCGCCGACGCTACTGTCTCGATTCGACCTTGTCTATCTCGTACTTGACCGCATTGACGAGTCGATGGACCGCAAGCTAGCGAAGCACATTGTCAACATGTACCTCGATGATCGACCCTCGAATGCCAATGCCAGCGAAGTCCTTGTAAGTCTATATTCCTAGGTCACGCGCCAGCTACAGCCCTAAACTAACCCATCGCTCATAGCCCGTTGAATTCCTGACCTCTTACATCTCCTACGCCCGCGCCAATTGTCAACCCAAAATCACCGAAGCCGCATCCACGGAACTCGTTGAAGCATACGTGTCTATGCGCAAGCTAGGCGAAGATGTCCGTGCCGCAGAACGTCGCATCACCGCCACAACTCGTCAACTGGAATCGATGATACGTCTTGCAGAAGCCCATGCGAAGATGCGTCTCTCAGATATCGTAACTTCCGATGACGTCCGCGAAGCCGTCAGACTCATCAAGAGTGCACTCAAGCAGGCAGCGACCGACGCGAGGACAGGTCTGATTGATATGAGTTTGTTGACGGAGGGAACGAGTTCCAGCGAGAGGAGAAGACGGCAAGATTTAAAAAATGCGGTATTGGAGATTTTGGATGATCTAGGGAGGGCACAGGGAGGAAATGTGAGGTATGTGGAGTTGGGAAGGAGATTGGCTGAGCAGAGTAGTATTGAGATTACAGCGGAAGAGTTGGCGGAAAGTGTGAGGGCGCTTCAGCAGGAGGGCGCGTTGACTGTACAGGGTGAGGGAAACAGGAGGTCGATTAGAAGGATTGTTGGTGCTTGAAGATAGTTGTTTTGCGGATTTCTGAAATTGGGGTGTTTCGGCTTCTGAGTAGGCGTGAGACAGGAAATGGGATGGGACAATCGTCTAGCAAAGCTCTCTTGCTTCAGAGAGTTTACGAGGAGACATCGCATAAAAGATCTTCCACTAATGTCTTCTTTTACAACCTTCATCACGATGACATATATTCTTGAGACTCGAGGAGAGCTGCAGTAGTCACAGTTTACGAGAACCTATGGATAGCTGCATGTGAGGCCGCTTAGATCTTGTTTGACCTGAAACAAACGCGACTTCCAATTGCGTCATCTAACTTCACACACCTGATACTCGTTCAATGGCGTCTTCCTCCTGCTTTGGTTTCTCCATCAAGCTCTCAACGTTCAACGTTCAGAAGCGTCTTCCGCTCACAACACCACTGCTCTATCTCTTCCTCTAACCCACAATCGAACAGCGTATCTTATTCATCATGCTCTTCAACAAGACCAAGTCTCATGACAAGGATGGAGGTACTACTTCTCATCAAGAAGTCGCTGCTGGTGAGGCCGCGATCCCTGGTGGTCCAACTGGAATCGACAAGATTGAAGAGATTGGACAATACGCTGTTGACCCCAACTCGAACAACAACTTGGCAGGCTTGCGTGCACAGATCCTAGGTGAGCTCAAACGATGAATCTATCACGTCGCTCAATAGACTGACCAACCTTTTAGCTAACGCCGAAGCTCTCTACGCACGTACCAATCTCCTCGTCGTTACTGAATCTGTTCGCCTTGACTCTGCTCCAAACTTCGTTCACGTCGTTGCAATGGTCATCACTCAGGAGAAGATTGCAGTGGGCAACGATCACATCGTTAAGATCAAGATCAAAGGTCGTCCAGGTGAAACCAGGTTTGTGTTAAGCTACGTCCTTTTGCTACAACGCTTGCTAATCATGAATAATAGAGAGGCCGCGCTATCTTTCTTGCTCGCACATCTGGAGAACGGCATCCACAATCTTCTGTGGAGCACGCCGACCGAGGAGCCTCAAAGGTATCAGTACAATCCCGCGACCTAAGTGGTGGGAAGTAGCTGGGAACATCGTGTAGGATGTGTAGCTTGATGGATGCGCAATGGGCGAGAAACATCTCAAGATACAACGAACGGAAATGCGGAGACGCGAAAGATTATGCATAGACTGCACGGGAGACCATGAACGTTTTCTGCTGTCTCTAGCAATGGATTAGCGGAATGAAAAGCCTGAAAATAACCTGAAACAATTCCATGACAATAGAATGTGGACTGTGGCGCATGTGGCTGTGCTCGTCACGTGTAAGAAGTGAAAGTGAAACAGATCTACGTCATCCATCCCCCTTCGTCGAAACACTATTGCAACAAGTCTGCTTCTGCCATATTTCCTCGTGATTTATACAAGACCTGATTTATACCGCAAGCATCATCCAGCCTCAGTTCCTGAAGTAGAACAAGCATGGGTTCGTCTTTGCACTTTACAGCTCTAGAGAACAAGCTAACACGTCATCTCCAGCTCCACAATCAGACTTCTGTATGTGTAAACAAGTTGTATAAGAGATGTACTCGACTAAACATCTATCTCAGATAAGGTTCTCGAAGTAGACTCCAAAGCAACACAGCAGCAAATGTAACCTCTCCACGTCTTCGTCTTTCATCTCTCCAGACTAACACCATCTCAGTCGCGAAGCATACAAAAAGTGCGCGTCCCTCAATCGTAATAGCTTTTAACTTGCCTAACACAGTCCACCAGAGCAGCACTAAAGCACCATCCCGACCGTGTCCCAGCTGATTCTCCAGAACGTCCTCGCCGTACGCGCCGCTTTCAGCTCATCAACGATGCTTACTACACGCTGAGTGACCCCGCTCGTCGACGCGAGTACGACTCAGCACGTCGCTTCGGCACGGCCTCCTCCAGTTTCCCAAGCAGCAACGAGGACTTTGATGAAGAGATTCCTCGACCCCAACAGTCTGGTGGTACGGGTCCTGGCGCAGCAGCTGGAGGCTTTCCATGGAGCACATTCGGGAATATGTTCGGTTTCGGTGGTGGTAATAAGCAGCAAAACACACAAAGCGCACCGCATGAGCCCAATGCACAATTCGAGAGCGTGTTTGAGGAGATGATGAGGGAAGAAGGTATGGCAGATGGTGAGAACAACAACAGGCCGACAGGCAAGTTCTGGAGTATTATTGGTGGTGTCAGTGGAGGTGCTATGGGTTTCATTGTCGCGAATGTGCCGGGAGCAATGGCTGGAGCTTTGGCAGGGAATAGATTGGGAAATGTAAGAGATGCAAAGGGAAAGGCTGTGTACAGTGTCTTCCAGGTCGGTCGCAGGATAAAAGAAGCTGATGGCTATGCAGTGTGCTAATCCGTGGTACAGGAACTACCACAAGCAGACAAGGCGAAACTGCTCAGCGAGCTGGCACAAAAGGTGTTCGCACATGCTGTATCTGGTTAGATGGAGAATTGAAGGTAATGAAACCAGCACGGAAGGAAGTCGAGTTTGGCGTTTTTTGCATCTTGGGAAGAGGTAGATGCAGGGCTTATGATACCAGGACATGCTTATGGTGGAGTTCTGGCAGTGCGAATCCGAATCAAATATCTTTTCTTATCTAATTGTTTGAAGATAACCAGTTATTAGAAGGAACACCTCTGCTGAGTGATCAATTCTGCCTCGTATAGGCACGCTCTAGTGGCATCACAGTACCATCAATACCGCTATGAAAACGCCTGTGTATGATATGCCCAATTCAAGTCGTCATTCATAGTGCTCTATGCCCATTTTGTGTCCACCATTCTAGAACTCCATGTTCTACGTCTTCTGATACCGAAGCCCTTTCAACCGAAGAAAAGCCTGATCATCTCGAGCACGAATCCGCCGACCAGAAGGAAGATAAGGAGATCTGAACATCAAGCAAATGTCAGCTCATGCTGATCGCTATTGTATGCTCGCGTGCTCGCCCGAGTCTTCTGGTCACAACATACAAACCATCCACATTCCCACACTCGTTGTCTTGACCTTCTTCGCCAGCTTCTTTTGAGCTGCCACTTCGTCTCGTTCAGCCTTGGGTGGTCGTAGAGAGCCCATCTTTTTCTCTTCCTGTTGCGCAAAGCGCTTGTTCGCCAGACGTTGAGTGGGTGTTTGTGCCTGTAGAGTTTGAATCAGTAAATTGATCTGGGACTATAGCCTCTCGAGAACTGGACTTCTCGACGACATACCATGCTGAGAAAGAGTTCCGGGGGTATCTTGGGAGTATTGACGAAGAGGTGTTTCAGATATTTAGAAAGGGTGGTTGTAACGTTTCAACATTGGTTGGTCGATCTGGGGACCCTAAACTGTAATGATGCACAGACCATGTGGGAGCTTGACCTTTCTTCGAGTCTCTTTCGAGCATGCATCGTTAGCACCACTATTGCACCATGTTCAGCCAAAAGCTTCTCAGCCGTTCGACGACATTGTTTCGCGTGGGTGATAGAGAAGCAAGAGCTCTGCGAAGATGGCAATCCACCTCCAACGAACCTGGGACATACGAACGATCAGTCGGTTTCACCAAAGTTCTACCACTGTAGAGCTGATCTAACACTTTCACAGCCAGCAAAACTATACCGACCCTACATGCGCCCATTTGCAAAAGTGTTTCTTGGCGCGATGTTCACATACCAAGTACTGTACTGGGCATGGGAGAAACTAAGGCTTGATGAGTTGAGAGAACAGAAGATGGCGGAGATGAAAGATCTGGAAGCACAGCTGGAATTGTATAAAGAGCGGCAAAGGTTGGAGAAGGAACAAAAGGCAGGTGGTCTGCAAACTATGCAGAGTGGGCTGGATTCACAAGTGCAAGGAAAGAGCAAGAGTTGGTTCTCATGGTGAGAGTTGTCACTGCGAATGCGTGGAAATGGTATCGAAAAGCTTCCCATATCTGGCGAATCGGCACTGGCCTTCACGATATTGCTCCCCCCGGGCTTTTGGAGGAAGATTCGCCACAATCGAAGAAGGAATGACATTGACCTGCAGTGGAATTTATCAAGGTCTGCTTCCAGGAACTACTCTTTCACCATACGTCGGTTGACGACTTGGACTCGCCTCCACAGTATCGGAAGACCTCCTCGATTCCTATCTCTACGTGCATAAGAGTTCGCCCATATGCACCTGCGATAGGCATCTACATCTGCGCTATGGCCCGGCAGTGCCATTGAAAACACAGAAGGCAGCTGCTATAGTGCATGTTTCGACGGAATAGCGTTGATGCACAGTACGAAGGCGTTGACTCTATCCAGATGGAGAGACTCGTTATTCAGCAATGGTGCCGCACTTTGTTCATCACTTCGAAGGCTGATGTTGGTCACATCGATGGTGTTAAAGGCTCTCGTTTCGGGACGTGGACTTTGTGTGTCTTGTTCATTACAGGGCTTGGTGTGATGGAAGGAGAATTTCGAGCCTTAACACTGACACTGACATTTGTTGGACTTCTCGTACGATGAGCGTATTGAGAGCAGGTGGGACAGGTAACGAAGTGGGAGGTCTCCACCAGGTAGCGTTCGAAAGATCAGCCAGAAGGACTCATAGAGGCTATAATGAAAGTGAGATTTAGTCGACGACGTTAAGTTGATAGAGCGCTTAAACCGACTTATTGGAATGGCTATGCATATAGTCATCGCTGAACAAAACCACATGTAGTAATTTTAGTAGTTGGAAGCCCAGTCACAAATACGACCTGTCTCATAGTTGTATAGTTGTGGTCTATGTCTCGTTCGTGGATTAAGGTTTCCAACCCTGACCAGACGCAAAAGGCTAGTCGCGAAGTCAGGCTTCGTTCGCTCCTTCCCTATCTTGTGAACTCTTCTTCACCACACTTGTAATAGAATCAAAAAAAACAAAAAAGGTTTCCTTTGAACATGAGTCGAACATGTCACACTGCTTGGCGGTGGGGGGAATCGAACCTAGATTGGATTAGGATTCCGTTATTAATACCTGGGGTAGCGCTAGATGTTACATACCCCCGTCGAGACGGAAATTGCAAGAATGACCACAACGTCGCATGCTACCACTACACCACACCACCTTTGAAAGCGATGTTTAGCGACTATGAATCGTGATAGTGCAAAATTTTATGTTGTATAAATACTCTATCATATATGCAGCCCGAATCTAAACCTCAGCGGATCTACTGGCGGCCCCGACTTTCATCAATGAACCTTTCTCCCACGCACAGCGCTTCACTCCCGGAAGTACTATAACGCCGGCAGGGTTTTTGCGAGAGTCCTCCAAGAGCCACTGGTTGTGTTGAGGATTGTTTGTCGACAAAGCTCCAGAAGAAACAATCAGAGATGGCACTTTTATTCCCTGTGACTATGAGGTCTTGATGTTGTTAGTGGTGGAGCACCAACCAGGCAAGAAGTAACAGCGACAGGAGACTATCGTGGACAACGTGATGGACAAAGGCCATGCACTGCCCAGAACAGCGAGCTAGGAAAATTCTGGCAAGAAATACACCACAGAGTAAGACGAGCAATGTTGACTTATACTGAAGTGAGTTATGGAGTGGAGAGCGTGGTTTTTCCACTAATATACATAGCAATTGTCTGCTGTCATGTCGAGACCTTCAAACTCTAAACTTGCAAGCAGTGTTGTAATCCTGACCATGTATTCCCAAATCTTCACTAGTACCTTACTAGTCTTCATCAACATCTTCCATATCGACGTCGTCACCAGGGATCTTGACGCCCGGGAGGGGACGTTCGTTGCCACGCCAGATTCCAGGTCGAGAAAGTGTACTGGGAATGGGGAATTGATCTGGCGTGGAACCAAGAACAATGCGACCTCTTCTGTGGGCTGGAATCTTGCCGTCATACAGTTCATATAGAGATTCGAAACGATCACTATTACCACGTGCGACGTATTTCTCTAGCCGTGCAGGCATCAGAGGCTCACCACCATGATGATCACCAGTCCAGACATTGCGACCAGGAACCTGAGTCGGCTCAGCTCTCTTTGGAAGTTTGAAAGTTATGCCAGCATCTTGGAGCTTCTTAAGGTTCTTCTTGGTCTTCTGCGCAATGGAGGAAGCGGACGGTACGCCATAGAAGTCGGGATCACTCCAGCCATCTTCGACCATAGCCTCATGATGGGGAGTACCTTCTTTTTTCGGGTTCTTGAGATCGTCCTTGAGATGCCTTTCGAGATGCGCAAGTGTTGTGAAGCCGTGAGCGGCCTCGCCTGAATAAGGGCACTGGTAGATATACTTGTCCTCGGGATTGGCTGCCTTGTCTGCGCGAAACTTAGCGGAGGTGCGATACAAATAGCAAGGCGATGAACTTACATTCTTTAGCAATCTGCTCATGCATTCGCCTCCAGCGTCCTAGTGGTGCATGTGCTACACCAGTGGTCATGTGCTGCTCCAACTTGACAGCGCCACTGTGTTTAGTGCTTTTCATCTTCTCGGTAGCAGTTGGATCGTCTTCACACAATGGACATGTCTGCCCAGTATTCTTCCATGCAATTCTCTGGGTCATTGCATTATTCTGCAGAATGTCCATAAAAGCCAATGCTAGCTCATCATAAGATGGCTTGGTTCAGGTAACAGAAGCGACGTCGTCGAATTCCTCACCACGAGCTCTGTAGGTCCCTTCACCATCGACAACTACAACATCAGTGTTGTGAGCATCTTCGAGATCAGGTTCGTGATCATCAACGAACAAGGATGGGGGTTGATCCTGCTCTTCAAAGGCTTGGTTCAGAGTGGTGCCAATTTTGGGCTCCAGTTCGGCAATATCATTGTTCAGGGCGTTCATGTTCAGATTTCTCTTTTTAAGCATGACTTTAGCACGTTTCATGACCTCCAGTGCGAACGATTTTGCGTTATCGGCCAATGCCTGCTGACGCTCTGCGACGTCAGTAGTGGTGATTGTCTGTTTCTGCCTCTTGATAGCTTCATCATATAGGATCTGGAAGGCGGTCGCTCGAACGCGTTTGAGATAGTTTTTGTATTCATTGTCGTCAAGTGTGTCAGGATAGTCTTCGTCTTCGTCGATGAGCTGGTCAACCATGACAGTAAGGGCTGGGCCTCTAATGCGAGCGAGTTCAGCTCTACTCAAGCTACCTTCAGTCATGGGTGCGCTCTTTGCGAGTTGCTCTCGGTCGATTCCTTGAGCTCCTACAGTTTGATTGAGTGTAGCTCCAGTGAGATCAAGTACGGGACTGAGATTAACATAGAAGCGCTCAAGTGTATCTGTTTACATATCATTAGCTGAGAACAAGGCATGACAAATAACAAGACTTACGAGTTTCGGGAGCATGAGCCATGATCTCACGAGTCTGAGCAGCACCAATACGGGCAATGAGATCGGTAGCGGTCCTGTGGCGAAAGGAATACAGTGTGAGCCTCTGGATAGCCAAGTGCACGACCACGGTCTGAGAGGTACGAGGAGATTGCATGGGAGGACAGAGGGCGGAAACTGCCATTTTCGTCCAAGTCCATATCAATACCACGACCACCTGGAGTACCGCGAAAGAAGACAGGTTGGTGACGACATTCTTGCTTGACCTTGATGCGTTGAAGATTTGATGCCATGACTTCTTCCTTCGTAGTAAGTCCATCGATCAATCCGCGGCGCAGTGCAATAGTCAAAAGACGATGAGGAACAGAGAAGATAAGGTTGTCCTCATTTGGTGCTTTCAAGTAACAGTGCAAGATGCGCAGCTGGCCTCTGTTCTTTTCCGGATCATCATAGTTTATTTTGAGATGGCGAAAGCTGATTATAACATTCCAACGTTTAGTCACCTTGTCTCTTTCGAATACGACATCATCCCATATGAGATACTGATCAGGACGATGCTGGTCATTGCCGATGGAGCCAGGACGACAGGCCGTTTGACGAGCAATACACCAAATCACCTGATGCTGCTCAGAAAGCTCGATGGAGTAGCAGCTGGTCAGCTCATGGTCAAGAAGCTGCCTAAGTTCGATGAGACCAAGGCCTGCACGAGGATGGCGATACCTGCGTGATCCATACTTCTTCTGTACAAAGCGCATGGCTTCTGTCATACTGTCGAACATCTTGGAGCGAGCTGGAACCTTGATGCGAAGTGCCGGCAGCTTGCGATTACACCAGAAAAGCATCGACTCACGGTAAGCGGCGAGAGAATTGTAGCTCATCATCTCAATGTAGCCGGATCTACGCTTCTTGCCGGGAACTCTGATGTAGGTGAAGATGATGAACTCATCCAGATTTTCGAGAAGGTCCTCTTCATCCGCAGGAAAAGCGAGCTTGTCAATATCGGCGTCCGTAGCATCTTCTGGCATGTCCTTCCATACTTTGGTAAAGGCGCGGTAATTCTGCAAGTGTGTGTCTTGCACACTCTGAGTCTTGACTGCATGCCATCGGAACCCGGCTTTGTCGAGGCGATCTTGTTTCACTTGCCTGATTAGCGCGATCCTCGCGTCGCTGTTCATGTAGGGGACACGCTTGATTTCAGTTGCTAACGTAGTACTGGCTGGTCCAACACCCTTGGTTCGGGCTTTCTGAACACCTCCGCTCGCAGGAGCGAGAGTAGCACGGTGGCCAGAGTTGGCTGGATCAGCTGAGGCTTTGACAGGTTTGCTGACTTGTGATGGTGCCGTGTTGAAGACGTATGAGGAGTGTCACAGTCAGTCTCCTGCAGAATATGATACTGTGCGAAGTCCTAGATGCTTTGGTAATGACGAATTGCTGCACTAAGTGGCTGCTTGTTCATGCGAGCTTTGACAGATGGCGGAGATGGCTGGAAAAGATGAACACAGACAGACAGCTGGTGCCTTCGCTTGACCCCTTGATCCGTCAGGCGGTGGATTTGAGACACGGGTCGCTGTGTGCACGAGGAGACTGCTGGAAAGGCTGTGGGCGACGTGACGTCCTTTGGTGCGTCAATCTTCTTGAAGCAATACTTAATCGGGCTTGAAAAGGGACGAGGAACGTCTAGAAAGCGTGCAGAGCTTGTTGCAAATTTGAAGGCTCGTTCAAGCAAGCGTAAAGCTTCAAAACGCAACTGTGCGTGACGCAGACAATTTGGTAGCAGCGAATTCAGAGATTTGCGTGTGGCCAAGCAATGTTCGCGAATACCAGCCTGACAGATGCAGCAGGCTGTGCGATCTGAGTTGCGGAGAGGTATGTGAATCACAAACAAGTCAAAAGAGAGGAAACAGAGGGTCAAGGTAGATCTTTGTTGTGATATCGTTTGCCTGCTTCCCCAGCCACCGCGCGGACCCACATAAAAACTTGTTTTATCACACACTACCAGGTACCTTAGACCACAACATGGACCTCAAAGGCATTGACAATCCCTGAAAGCGTCAGCGTGAGTCAGGCTCTTCGACAATTGTGATCATCAAGACTTAGTAGAATCGATCGAGCAGGCAAAGCTTTCTTCTTTATCTTGACATCCTCATCAGTCTCGAAGCAAACACGCGCAAACACAACAAGTAAGTCACCACATTATCGTTCTTCTTTCTCATGCCCAAGTGGACTACGTGCCTTTACATGAAGTGCTGGACTTACCACCTCCGGCTGGACTAACTCGCCTCACAGTGGCGGACAGCTCTCAAGATGCGCTCAGTCAGTCAAACGTGGCCGAAGAGCTCGTCAAGCTCACGCGCTCTAGCACACGTTACGAAGCAGAAGATGTGGATGTCGACGAGGCAGAGTTCCAAGATGTCGGCATGGACGATAAAACTGAAGGTAAGTCACATTTCATTGCAACCCTGATGCCGCATTTTCGGACACCACACAAAGCTTCGATCATTGTCTTTCATGCTTGTAGCATAGCTAAGGTCTTCATTGTGCTCTCTGTATCTGCAAGATCAATCGTACGAGCAAGTTTTTGGTACTGACAAATCCGCTCTCTTAGACGTGGCAATGCTTAGCACAGATGCTACTGCAACCGAAAAAGCAACTGGTGGTAAGACGCAGACTCCAGCACGCGGCAGCAAAGCAGCCAGCCCAAGATCTGAGAAGCAGCCAAGCCGTGCTCGTTCTATGTCTTGACTCTCAGAGGCGGCATCTATCAACATCAAAAAGATCAGCAATGCTCCCAGTATCGTGGCCACTGCCGTGTGGCACAACCTCGATTTAGACAGATTGAACGACTTCGAGTACGCCACGCACATGAACCAACGTACGATGATGCGCAAGATTGATGAATGGGGAAAACTCATGCTCACCACGTAAGAATATCTGCACACCTATCAATGATCTCGTCACTGACTACCAGCAGGGCAACACAGACTTCCAGTAAGAGTAAAGGCAAGAAGAAGATCGTTGTGGATGACGATGAAGAAGATGAAGACGAGGAAGACGAGGAGGGAATCGTCGATATCGAGGAGGTCAGAGCTTGTGTCCATCAAGGTTGGCATCTCTGTATTGCAGAAGTGTTCAATGCCATGTTGGAAGAAAACAAGGCGGAGAGTTTGGGCAAAGGCAAGTGGACGCCTTGCTCGGTCAACAAGCCGACAGCAATTGCGGGCGGACCCGTCCTATGCAAGAAGCTTCAGGCTTACATCAAAGGCTTGCAAGCTGATCTGCAGGGTGACGAAGAGTTGTCGCCTAATGACGCTCTCTTTGCCACCAGTTTGGATGCTATCGCAAAGAGTAACACGTCGATGACCGACTTGTACAAAGCCTGCTCGTCTATGTATCTCGAGGAGAAGAAGAAGGAGGCTCTTGCCGAAACCGGAGGACAGGTCGATACCCCAGCTGCTGCTCCAAAGTCAAGGAAACGCAAAGCTGGCAATGAAGATGCTGAAGGTTCCGCGACTCCAGTTGCAAAGGCAACTAAGAAGGCGAAGAAGCCCACCACTACCAAACCTAGTAAGTTTTCTGAGCATAGAAAAAAAGTTTCTTCTAGGCTGATAGTAATACAGGTGCTCGTAAGTCGGCTGCTCCGATCGCCCTGGACGGTACGACGGATGAGCCAATGGAGAGTATCGAAGTCGAGGACGCTTCCATGGTTGGTGGTCATTCTCTTCGTCGTCGCGGTGGTCTTGATCAGTATTTGCGTGATGACTGAAACAAGCGTTGTATGGCAGTTGGTTGGCACAATACCCGTCTTTGTTCTGGATATGCGTTGTTTTCCTCGTCCACGCAGAGTGAGGCGCGAGCAGTTTTGCCGCTATGGGTTTTGCTGTCTTTGGTATATGCGCGAGGAATGAAACTTGGTTGAACTTCTTTATCTTCGTCTCTCTATGTCTCTCCGATATGGATGCTGCACTTTTGTGGCTAATGCTTCGTCATGGTTGTGTCTCTTGGCAGTCTTCTGCTTGTTCCTCGTTGGATCTTCTCATTGCTTCTTGATCGTCTACGTCGTCGATGTCTACTCCTCCATAAAATTCTGCTGGGAGGGTCGATTAGGCCATCTCGCTGACAACCAGCGTACGGTATACTGAGGGTTTCCAGATAATGCTGGCATAGATGCGGAGCCGGATGCGGTCTGTTTTCATGTCGATATTGAAGAAACTAATTAGATAGAGAGGACATGTAAATTAACACGTACTGTAGCTGGGAGTGCGGGTGCATTCCTTGTCGGCAAGGACTCGAAGCTTGCTCCACAATTGTGTGCAGCCGAATGCCGGCCTTTAGTTGAAGGCATACGCGATTAGATAATCAGCTTAATTGATTAATAACCTAAATCGACCTCTTCTTCATGCTCTTTTCTAGCATAGACCATGCTAGGATTGAAAGAGAGTACATAATAACTATCTACTTATAAGATCAGAGATTTTCGATTCCCCCCCACCGCCAAGCAGTGTCATACGTTCGATCCGTGTTGAATGGAAATCCTTTTTGTCGTTTTTCAGCCTTTTTGTTTTATGCAGGTTTCAGATGTGCGTGCGGTGGGCAAGATTTCGTAAGTCAGGGAAGGAGCGAACGGAGTAGTCCCCGTTTCCGAAATTTTGGAGACACGTGGAGACGCAACGAATATAGAGCTCCTCTTTCTAGGTCGTTGATTACCCTTCTGGGCTTTGAGCTGTATCAACCTCGAGTGAGAGAACGCATAAAAACAAATAATAAGTCACGGTCAGCAAACGGATTGTGGACAGTCTATCATGTTGACTACTTGATGACCTCAGACTTGACGAGCAGGATCAATTATGTGATGAATTGAAAGCATTGTGACCAAAGTATGAAAGGACGATGTGGCTAGAAAGGTTGTTGTAGCTATATCGAGTGTAGCTGTACCAGAGGAGTGTGAGTGGTCGAAGGCTAGAGTCGAAGAAGGTAAGTCCGTGTGAAGTTAACAAACAGGTATGGACCGGTTGACCAAAACGAGACCATGGTCTGTTCTCTTGACAACGTGTCACGTCAAGTGTTTGATGATCTAACCCGCTTTTGTACATCAGTCAAGCACCTCGACATACCTGAGATCGAGCGTCTCAGACGTGACGAAGATCCCTGGGGCCGTGCAACGGATAGTGCAATAGTGGAACCAATCCTGAAGAAGTAAGGACAGACGTTGACCTTGGCTACCTGGACAATAGTACTAATCAAAACACAGGAATATAGATAATAAAACTGGCGAAGTACATACCTTCGTCTTACATCCAGCATATGGTGGACGACGTCATGGTGATACTTTGACTTGATATGTACAAGCTTTCTTCGCCAGCCAAGGTGTAGGATACTTCCTCGCTGCTATCCCAGGCGGGAAGAAGCTTTACCTAGGAAATGGGGGAATAGACGAGGGAACAGAGGTCATGCCTGGGTACGAGATGCATCCAGAACCATTGGATGTTCATTTCGTAAGCTGGAGACCATCGGAATAGGAGACTTCTAAACTGAACCCTGAGAACCTGACGAAACATCACCAAAACTCGTCGCAAAGGACTTTCAAGACACTCTCTAAATCAAGATTATGAATATCTCCAAATCTTGTGCTAGAGGATGGTCGCCGTCTTTAGTTCTTATAGAGTGAGAATAGCGGTGCTAGCACCCTTCGCACGGATGCTAAGCACGGCCATAAGGGATATGCACTATTGACCTGATCTGGTCAATCAATATACAGCACTCTTCACACGGCATTCTTGAAGAGGTTTCTTCCAGAGACCCAAACATCCATCTAGAGAGATGTCATCAGCACAGGGTGTTTGCCACTCGTGGGAGGAGGCGAGGAGCACACTCTGGCTTGTGTCGTTTGGGAGAGTCTGCAAAAGATTGTCAAACCTCGTGCTAAATCTGAAACGGATCTGACAAGCAATTTCGAAATGGATCATGTGCTGTCGACCCCTCAGCATTCTTCCCACCCTCTTCACTTTCTCCTTTGACTCATCTCTTCTTCATCCTCCCATCACCAACCTATCTTTCTTGCACGCCAGCGACACGATGTCTCACTTCAGCAACTCGGCCGACGACTCGGACTTGCTCACCCCTGTTATCCAATACGGCCCAATCAAGCCTGCTCCTGCTCCTGCTGACAATGCCGTGCAAAATTCGATAATCAATCAGACTACATCAGTCTCACCAAGATCACTGCTTACTGACGTCCATCGTACAGCTAGTGACGAACTCTCAAACGAGACAGCCGAAGAAAAGAAGAAAAGAATCACCAGAGAGAAAAGTGCTGCCACACGTCGCCGCAACAAGGAGATCGAGCGTATCAGACAGCAAAAGTTTATCAACCTTAAGGAGCAAGTCCGCTTCAGAGATGAAGTCCTGAAGAAGCTTTTGCCACCTGGTGTCACCATCGAAACTGTCTTGGCCGAGCAGATTTCATCACCAAGAGCAGCAACTCTCGCTCTGATGAGAGCCACATCTGCCAAGAATGTCACTATTCAGGAGAAAGATGATTACGAGGATACCAGTCCTACTCGCTCGTTGAGAGAAGGAACAGCATTCTCTGCTTCTCAAGGTGTAGCACCCTCTCAGCTCCAACTTCAACGACCCTTACCACCTTTTACACAATCAAGGAGCAACATCAGGGCCAGCGAGACCAAGAACCACCCCAAATTGCCCAACGATGCGTACAAACTGGCACCCATCCGCCACGAAAACACAGTCAATCTCGCCACAGCACTCAACATCATCATGACCGGACTATCGTCAACCCAGTCAATGCATCAAACCCTCCACCAAAATCAGCTCACCCTCGGCCAGAGCCAGTATACCGTGTGGCAATGCTTGGTTTCAATTGAGCAACGCTTGCGCGCAATGAATCCCATGCCGGTTTACATCGATCAGAATACAATGACTCTCCTACGCAACCATGCAGCCATGCTTGAGAATCAGCGTGCTGGGCTTGAATTGAGAAGCGGAGGGATGGAGGAACAACTAAAGAGATTAGAAGCCTTGGCGATGGAGATGAGGGAGAAATCAGGATTTATCGGCGATGGTCAAGGTCAACAGTAGACCTCACACATGGTTGAATGAGAAGGAGTATGGATATGGTCATGTGAGATCCCACGAGAGAACGAGCAAGGATATTGCGAAGGACGATGGAAAGGATATGGCCAACAAATAGGATGGGTAGTCCTCCCACAACGTGAATGCTTTACTGAGATTCAAGACTGATCATGATTCGTACTAGCTGCACTATGAAGAACCTTCATAGAGTTGTCATCCATGAATTTCTCAAATTGAGAATGGCGCCCCTCACAGGGTACTTTCGAAGATACATTCATGTTTCGTGATTCGGATATCTTCGAAAACTACGCTAGAGGATAGGCTCCCTTTCTAGCTCTCGCGAAGTCTTGATAGTGCTGGTGGCACCCTTCACATTGTGATTGATTTTCGAAGATATATTCGTCTGCCATGATTCTTAGATCTTTCAAGGTTATGCTCTAGGATAATCTTCTTTGCCAGGCCTCTCGAAGTCTCAGTGGTACTGACAGCAGCCTTCACACTGATATTTAGGCACGGAGGTGAGTGAAGCATACTCTTTTCTTCTCAAGTCGGTATTGATCAAGTTTGAACATTTGACTGCCTTGTGGAGTATACTATGGCTATTCTCGTATCAACTTAGCCGCCTAAACTTTCGTGCCATCTCGATGAAGACGTAACGAGGAGTCCTACTTAGGTTGCGTAGCTACTAGGAAATAGATTGCCCCGAAGGTAGTCACACGACCATCAAAAGTGGGAGACGAGCTGCAAAAATCATAAGAGAAATCGTTCTCGAATTTTCATCAATCATAAACAGGTGCTTATACTATACACAAGCCATCCCTGCTGCCGAGATCTCTGCCAGACGTAGATCGTGTAAGCACAGCTGTTATATCTACCTCAATCATCCATGGGCCGGTCCACCAACTGCACGCCTCGCCTATCTTCCTCACCAGCTTGCGACATGTTCTCACCACGGTTTCCGTACATGCTTTCTGGCCGCCTACTCATGCCGCCGAACGCTGCGCTTCTGTCCGCAACACTACTTCTGTTACTTTGTGGTACAGTAGTGTCAATCGACCCTTCCCTTGTTGGTGGCCGTCTTAATCGTCCTGCTGTGGCTACTGAACGACCAAGCGATGGTTTCTTCTCTACCTCCGGTTCTGGCTGTCCTGGAGCGGGTCCAGCGAGGACACTAGGTGGTGGACCAGATGAAACCACTGATATAGGCATCGGAGCTGTTGAGGAAGAGGTAGAATGACCAGGTTTGTCTTCCGGTATTGATTGTTTACGCTGGAGAGAGGACAGGCTTAGTGGGGGCATTCGAGCATTGGCTGTATCTGTATTAAGGTCAGGTCGTCTGTAGGTTCCGTTCACGTTGTTGGCGTTCTGATTAGCATTCAGGACAGCTGCAGCTGCTTCTCCTAGGCTGCTAGCTGGCGCGTGATACCTTTCGCGCTCACGGACTGGACTATTCGTCTCGCTCGTAGGCACATCAAGGCTCTGTCGAGTGACGGCTCCTCGAGGACTCGCCGTG
>Ga0181471_100271_pt1 | contig 16838 bp, 12 predicted proteins | sample InSIn5gowninarea_FD_119083 | JGI IMG/M metagenome (GOLD analysis project Ga0181471, IMG submission 119083) | Clean room microbial communities from NASA Spacecraft Assembly Facility at Jet Propulsion Laboratory, Pasadena, California, USA -... ...
GGATCTGTTGCTAGCTTTGCTGCTATTAGTGGTTTCGGGTAAACAGAATTAAGACCTATTGAAGTTCGGCACAACCCTTTCTCGCCCCTTGTTTGACTACAGAAAGGAGGAAGGCTTCGGTTAATGCGCATGGGGACAGAGCTACGGGTTTAACCGGCTTTGGTTCTTCACCCGATGAATCCACGCCTGGGACGAAGAGAACTAGTAGGTATGGAATGAATAGGACATAGTTTCCCTTCGGAAGGTTCCAAATCGAGATCTTCCAGTTCCAAATCCATATGCAGAGCTATCAGTCCCAGAAGCAAATGAAACAGCATCCAAGTAAACAGAGGTACCGAAGGCAGCGGAGCCAATTTCATTTATAATAGATATACAGTCACCCCACTCAGTTCCACCACCATCTTGTCCAGAATCCCTTCCGGTTCGATAGCTTGTTCCGACATCTGCTAGTGTTCCAATAAGATATGTTCCGACATTCCTCTCCCTTTGGTCGAGCGGCCTTACGGCACCTTGTTGTTCCTACAAGTGGTGTGCATCTCTATTAAGGTATTCCTATCCCCCGGAGGGTATAGCTTCCAATTGATGGCGGCCCTACCGGGCCCCGGGGATTGGGGTGGGTGGGTAAATAGTGGTCGAGCCTGCTTGCGCATCATTACGTAATTACATATAGAATTCATTCATGCATAATTACATATATAATGAATGATTGGATTCGAGAGCGTAATTACGTATATAACGAATGAATGCATAAGGTGCGAAGCCGCTTGTCCCTCCGGGGGCAAGGACCGGTAGGGGCTTGCTTGACGTTAGGAAAGCAAGGATTCTCACTTACCTTTTCATTCCTCACCCATATGAATGAGTGAGCCATCCTTCCTCGATCTTATTTGAAAAAGCTATCTCTTTGAGGGGAAGAAATAGAAGGTTATCCCTGAACATATGTCATTATGGTTTCTCATTTCTTTCTTCCAGTCATTCATGAGAGATATTATCTATGTCATTATGCATTCATTCATTATATATGTCATTATGCATTTCAATTGACTTATTGGGTGGGGGCGTTGCTCAATATTCCAAAACCTCCGCCACGGTCAAATGGCTAATCTCGTAGGGTGAGCCCGCCGAACTCTCGACAATAGGAGAGGAACGTAGTCGCTTGTCCGCATCGGGCAAGGGCCAAAGCATCAAACCTCCGCGGGTGGGGGTGAGCAAGCGAACTCTCGACAAGGGGGAGAGGGGAACAAACAGAGAAGTACGGTGATTGGATTCGAGAAAGCGTAATGACATATATAATATGCATTCACGCTCTCCAGTCATGATGCCATTAAAGGCTCTTAAGAAGGGCCGCCATCAAGGATGGCTCACTCATTCATATGGGTGAGGAAGGATGGCTTGGATGGATTATGTTGTCTATCAGATCAGAGAGCCTCATTCGATGGGATGGATGGTTTGAGTAGCCCCTAGGGTGGGTGCCTTTTCCTTTAGCTGATATCGTTTCACTGCCGGATGGATTGGGTCAGTAGCCCAGGCCAGGATCCTTTTCTTAATAGCATGTTCCTGCAGGGATGGGATGAGATGGTCCCGATAGGGTTTCCCTTTAGCTATATATCCTCGTTATACTCGATATATAGATTTTCTTAAAAACAGCCAGCCTTAACTTATGAGAGAGAAATGGAATGGACATTCATGGCAGGATGGAGGATAATTGATGGTCCATTAGCCAAACACTTCAGCATGGCGGGACGGGATAGGATAGGAACCAATAGGCTTTACTTTTAGCTGCGTCGAACTGGATAGATTTGAAACTGCCGGAACCTTTAGTTGATGGGATGTATTGTTTAGCCACAGCCTGAACTGATCACACAGAGACATGGCTTACTGGCTGGATTCTCATGGGATGGAAGGATAGATGGAGGATTCTGGATGGGATGGTCCATTAGCCGAGCACTTTTAGTTGCATGGCATGGCAGGATGGTTCTTTATTAGCCTAGAGGGGTCATCTTTAGCTTTGATCGTGGAACTCCGGATTCACTCAATAACTTAGAAGAGAGACTTTGATGGATGGGGCAGAATGGGATCCACAGAGAAAGCTGGACGGGCTTCACACATTGACATGGATTACATTAAGCGCTTAGTTACGTTGGTACTTTCACTTCACGTCTTTTAGAATAGAAGCACCAAATGGATTGAATGGATTGGCCAATAGCCGAGGACTTGTAATAGAGTTGCATGCTCCTGCGGGATAGTCAAGTAGCCAATGGGGAAGGCAGCTAGAGTGCAGCCAGAGTCACCTAGAGTGGAATCTTCAGCAAAGGCATAGGCGAGCATGCGAAGAAGCAGCTACTACCACAGCAGCCAGGGACAGCATACTACCATAGCAGGCAGAGGCAAGCCCCCAGTTGACCTCTATTTAGCAATAGAGCAGCCTTACGGCACCTCACCCTCACAAATGCAGTTCGTTAAGCCTGTTTAGTTTAGGAGCCTATTGGCTTTTTGCTATAGAATAAAGAGGCAGCTGTACGTCCATAACTAACCCCTCATCAAAGTATATCCATGCCTACACAGGATGAAAAGAACACGAAGCCCTACCTCCATTCATCAATAAGCACCTCCCCAACAGGCACCTCCCCAATAAGCGCTCCTTGCATCCGAGCGAATAAGCGCGCAAGCTGACTCGCTACCGCTCAAACAGCTTAGTCAGATATTTGGTTATTGGAAGATTTATTAGGGGTTTTCCTCACCATATGAATAGTGAGTCCCTCCGGGCCTCTCTCGGTACGCTCTTGCAAAGCTACCCTACCTATATCCCCTCCGGGGGTAGCAACAGGTACAGATTACCGTAGCCCATCACCGTAGCCAGTGACCGGAGCAAGGAATGGCTTGGCTTTTTATATTGGTTTTATTGCTTTACTCGGATACCTAATCCCCTTTTGTGTGGGAGGCTCGCCCACCATCAGGAGGCTCCGATATTCCAGTAAGTTTCATATTAATTCATAGCCACTAATGCCCTTAGTACTGCGCGGAGACACCATTCATCAGCATATTGACAGTCAGGAAGGATATGTTTGGGGCTTGCCTCCTTCCTTCCCTATCCTGGCCCCACCCACCCTTCAATCAACTACGAGCGATAGCGATCAACCAAGGAGGCAAGCACCCGGCAGCCCACTTTGCATACATAAGCTCTGTTCATTTCAAGCGGCCAGCAACAAGAGTAATGCCCTTCCCTATCTCGGTCCACCATTGCATACAACACCTTGGGCGACTGATTCCGTCTAGCAGCTCAATAACCCACAAAGCCTATAAGAACCCTCACCATATGAATAGTGAGTGACCCCTAAAGAATATAGGGTGAGGTAACGAACGCTCGACCCCCGGGAGAGGGCCCTCACCCATATGATGGATGAGCGAGAAATCCCTCACCATATGAATAGTGAGTGACTCCGTCCCTCTATTTTAGGAAAATAGAGCGAGAAATCCCTCACCCATATGATGAGTGAGCGTTAAAACGATGGCGGCCCTCTTCGCGTTCCTCTCCTCTCGATGGCGGCCTTAACAGTCGAGCACCTAAAGGTCCTTATGGTCGAGCCCCCTAAAGGGTCCTTATCAGTCGAGCCCCCTAAAGGGTCCTCTCTTTTGGGGGAGGGGCCCCAAAAGAGAGTTGTTCGTCTCCTCACACGTTACCTCACCCTCACCATATGAATAGTGAGTGACCCCTAAAGAATATAGGGTGAGGTAACGAACGCTCGACCCCCGGGAGAGGGCCCTTCTTTTCTTTATATTATGGTAAATGAAGCTTATATATTGAGATTTAGAAACCAACAACGTAATTACATATATAATAGCAGCATTGTCGTTTGAAGAAGCATGTTTTCAAATTCTCTCTATATACGAGATTCTGGTACGTGAGAACCGAACCTTATAGCTCTCTCTGCTTGCTTGTAAGCGATAACCTTACCTTCAAGCTAGCTCTGCTCAGGTTTGAGCAGGAAATTTCATGGACCTAACTCAGAAAATCCTCCTTCATATCGTAGTGATCTGACCTATAGTTTCTATCATCGTCCTTAATCACGCAGCAGCTTTACCAAGAGCTTCCTTTCATCATCCTGGCAAGAAACATTTAGGGATTAGTGCTAAACCGCTACAAAGGCCATTTGAACGCGCTGTATGGCCACTTTCACCCTTTTCAAGTACGAAGGGCATATGGACTGGAATTTGTTGTTAGCGAAGACCATCGTAGATCTTTCTGTCTGGCTTTACCTCGCCTTTTGGTTTGGTTGGTCTTCCGGCCGGCCTTATAGAACTGATTTCATGGCTTTCCAATAGTTAGAATGGCAACAGTACGAATGGGGCACTGGGTTTATCGCATATATTTTCACTTACCCTCAATGCATATGTTGGTACCTACCCTTGTAGGCGTGGTAGGTCTGGCTGGGTAAGGAGTAGTCTCGCTAACGCTCGAGGAAGGCAAGTCAGAAAGCAAGCAACCTCCCAGGTGTTTGATTTTCAAGCTTCTTCGTTGGATAATATAACTTTCTTTGTTAGGCTACCTTTAAGTATTGAAATGACCAGGTACGTTTCAAGGCTAGGAGTAGCTTTCTTTTATATAACCCTCCTCCCTCGTGGCTGGCTGGCTCGAGCTATAGATTGATTCTTTCTGGCAGGAAATGACACTATGAATCTCCACTATGAAAGTACACTATGAAGATAGTGACTGTTTTAATATATTGATTGGTCAGGGCTGCCCTCCGGCTCTGCGAGGCTGCCCATCGCATTCGTTGTTCTCGTTCTATAGATTGATTCTTTCTGGCTTGTCCTCCTTCTCTCGTCTTCCTGGAGATAAGGCTTTTAAGGGCTTAAATGGCAATAAAACACATTCAAATGCCAATTTAAGCGGTTTATGGCTCAAACCCCATTCTCTTGTTTAGCTTTCGTACCAAGGAAAGAAGTCTAGGGACTAAAGAGATAGATATTGATTCTTTAGCCGATGACAGAACGGAAGTGACGCAAGCCATCCCCGCTGGAACGCCTAGCCTAATAGCTGAGGTACTGATCAAAATGGATATAATCGATCACCGCATCGATCAGGAAGACCGCTTCGTGGGTGGTAAAAGACCTAGGAAATAAGCGTGGGTGAGCGTCTCCCCTTATGTCTCTCCCTCTCTCGGAAGGACTACGGACCTTCATTCACCCGCCTAGAACTACGGGGGTGGGGGCCATATTCCTCGTTCTAAATTCCTCATTCCTCATTCTAAAGTGCTCGTTCTCTCCAAAAGCTAAATTCCTTGCACTAAGAAGCGCAAGCCCCTCCGGGACCTTTCCCTTTGGTCTTCAAATTCGTTTCCTCTCCCAGCAAGTGGGTTCCCGCTGAACCTAAAAGCAAATGATTGCATCCCGCCTAACATAGAGAAACGTCATGAAAAGGAGTGAGGAGCCTGGGTAGGTCTTCAAGTGGGTGGGCCAACGGACGATTTTGATCGATGCCCAGTTGAGGGAGAGGAGCGAGGAGAGATAGATGGAGATAAAGATGGAAAGAAAGATGGAGAGACCAGAAGGAAATTAGGAATAACCACCTTATCGCTACGGGAAAGGTATAACCCTGAGCTCTTTGAGGTACTACGTTGCTCGACCAAAGGGAAAGGATAGATAGGAATAGGTAGAAAGATAGATCAGAATGTGGAGAAATCTTCTTTGAATAGCCAGAAGAGGAAGGAGCGAGCCCGCTTGGAGCATTGGAAGATCATCAGCGCCTTCAAAGCTTAAAAACGCTTTAGTATAATGACTTTCCAGTAGTCGTGCGGACAAATGCTTATTCGACAATATGGGGAACTCAAAAATGCTTCTTCGACAGTTAATATCATCAATTCCCAAAAAGACGGCAACGAAACAAAGTTTCTAAGCCTGTGTCCGGGATTCGAACCTTCTCTAATTCGTTGTAATTACTATCCAATTCATGTCCGTTCAGCCCCTGCTCATTTCGTCGGATTTCCGTCAATGATTGGAAATAAATGAAGTACTTGCCAAGGTGATGATGGACAAGCAGGCCTAGAAGGAAAGGTCTTACAAGCAAGAAGCGCTAGAAGCAAGCGGAGATAGCGAAGGGTCAAATTACAAGCAAGCAGAGAGAGCTCTCTATAAGGTAAGGTTATCACGTACCAGAAAGGTCCTTACAATACTGTCTTCAGATCAGATAGGTCCGCCTAGTCTGAACTATCTTACCACCCGAGAATCTCAGGAGCGGATCCCGCCTTCCTGAAGATCCGATAAGATAAGGATAGATCGATATAGATTAGGTCCGCGGAGAATAGGTCCGCTAAGGATGGATAATGGAGAATAGGTCCGCGGTATTGCTGGGGGGTTATCGGCCTTTTTAGCATAGCAAAGGTAGAACCTATTTGGTTAGGGAAGGTAGAACCGAAGTCTTTCTGGGTTATCAGGCTGTGGTTGAATACCTTTCCTTGGTTCTGTCTCCTCCCTTGTAGGTCATTCATATCCCTTCGAGCGTGAGGTGGCCGTCCTTCCTTCCTTAGGTGGCCTGCCCTATTTATTCAGCTCATTCCGCCAGATTTGCTCAAATATTGATCAAAATGGCAATTAGGAAGAATGGCTCATCCGACAAAGGAGGGTGAGGCCCGGTAGGGACTCGACCAACGCCCCCCCCACCCAATAAGTCAAAATGAAAGTTGTGGGTCAATTTTAGTACCTAAATAGGAGGGGAAGGATGCGCAAGCAGGCTCGACCGTTAGCCCCCCCACCCAATAAGTCAAATTGAAAAGTTTCCCCTAAAAATAGGCACGGAACATACCGGTCAAGTTGGAAAGATCTAGACAGAAAAAGATCTAGATAGAGCTCGCTAAGTCGCCTCCTCACCGTGACAGGTTTGGCTCCACCTTGCTCACCTAACCATTCAATATTGAATAAAATGGATACGAGTCACTTCCATCGATTTGCTCAAGGGGATAGCTTCTGTATCGCCTCATAATCTCTCTTTAGGGCTATGAACTCTGATAACTTACCTGACCTCCCTTCCTACTAAAGCTAGTCCTTAAAACAAATAGATATATATCTTTATCCACATGTAAGTGTTACGTTAGAAGGGTTTGAAGTGTTACGATGCCTCCCATCTGATCTACCAACCATGAGTCCAGACCTTTGGGCGACCTATGAGGATATACTCTTTCTGTCATTACCAGCCTGCCTACATGACTAGATGGAAAAGGATATTGATTATTACTAGCAGGAAACCCTCGCTACGCTCCTAGATATATTTCTTATTGAGCCGGTCAAACATTGATTCTGTAATAGATTACTAAACAGATAGTTTCAAATGTTAAGCCTCAGCTAGCGAGATAGGCCCGGCTATGCTTAGATTGTGAATTTGATGGCAAGCCCCTCCAGCCAGCCCCGTTTCTCTGAAGGTTATGACTGTTGAGAATCAATCCAAGAAGGCAGTTCCAACGATCCATCCTTCGATCCAGACACGGCAGATACCTCGACTCAGCATACCTTCGATCAAGAGGAACCCGCCATCGGTAAAGCCTCCCATCCGATCGGTCGAGCATACATACTTCCACTCTCCCTCCAAACCTGCCATCGATCCAGACATATAAAGGCGCTCATCCATACATCGAGACCAGGGGGAGCTCTCGCCCACATCCCTCATGCGGGGCAGGGAAAGCTCTCCACCTACCAACCTGCCATCGATCGAGCCCGCCATACCTCGTGATTGTTGTTGGGCTGGATCCTGACCTCGTGCTAGTTCATGAGCTGATAAGCCGTGAACCTGACCTCGTGCTGCTATTGGGCTGGTTATCATCCCGACCAAGCTATAGTTAAGGCAGGTTTAAGCTTTTACCAATCAAGATAAGATCCAGGTGAAGCTTATCCATCCAAAGGAAAAGGTAAAGCTAGAGCTAGTGATTGATACTGTTTTTTATACTTAAACTGAGCTAGCTGAACCTGGGATACTCTCTCTCGCTAGCTAGAGTTCCTGGGCTGTTAAGCTGTGAACCGCACCTCGTCCTGCGATTGCGCCAGCATCCTTGCCTCGTGCTAGTTCGTGCGCTGGAAGCTGTTCAAGCTTTCAATCTGTACGAGGAATACTTAACCAATAGATCGTGAAACATTGTATCGTGTGAACTTAACCCATAGATCGTGAACCAAACAATGGATTGCGAAGCTGAACCTCCTGATGAACCATTAATGGGTTGTCCAAGTGTTACCCGATGCTGCTCAATCAAACCTGGTCTAAACGGAAGTTGTCCAAAAAAAGTGGTTAACCATACCTGTGCTCGCTAACCCTGGTCGAAACAGAACCATTCGAACCTGAACCTCGTCTACCAAACAATGGCGAAGCTGAACCTCGTTCACCAGAGGATAGAGTTCTCGTACCTCGTGAAACAATAGCTAATGGAAGAGGAAATGGAAATAGCTAAGCGAAGCCCACCAAGTGGAAGCGGAGCGAGGTGAAGAAACTATGCCCATGAAGAATAGCAAAGTGAAGCTTATCAAGCCAAAGGATAAGGAAAAGGATGCGTAAGCAGGCTTGACCAACGGGAAAGGAAAAGCAAAAGGTAAAGCTAGTGATTGATACTTTGACTGGTACTAACTGGGAGCTAGCTGAACCTCGTCTCGTGCTGCTTCTATCGCTAGCTGTTAGGCTGGTCATCATCCATAGCAATTGGTATGGTCAAAGCTGTAATGCAATAGAAGTTGCCCCGTCAAAGTGGGCCGAACCAAGCTGTGAAACAGTGTATCGTGCAACAAGTGCCAGAGCTAGCAAACCAAGCGGAGCAATAAATAGGTGTAGCCATCTCAAGGTGAAGCTAGTGTCACTGAGACTTATTAACTTATTGAAACTGAAACAAGAAATAACTCACCGAATCTAGGTCTTCGACCCTTACAGACACTATCGGAACAATAATGAAAACATCTAAGCCATCAATCTATCCGTCCAAGCTATCCTTCCTAGCAAGCAATCTCACTGCCTACTGAGACTGATTCACTTAACTGAACCATCCAAGCTATCTAACCCACTACTGCTTCTCGCTAACCCATTGTCCAAGATGAAATGGTCTAACCCGAACCGGTGGCACACGAACAAGCTATCGAGAAAGAACCGTCCAATACCTCGTAGCGCACCTACCCCGTCAAAGTCAAACATCAATGGAACACCATCACTGCTACTGCCACTTTCACTACCCTTCCTAACTCTTACTTACCATAATCGCTACGCTCACTGAACTCATATCGCTAGCTAACTGAGCTACGTAACGCTCTTACACGCAGTACCAGTAGATTCAGTTTACCGAGCAAAAGCACCACCCATAGGGGTATAGAAAGCAGTTGATCACCCAGCAGATCCACCAGCGGATGATCCAAATACAGTTTCATATCCTCCAAGTGAAGATTCAGTTTCAGTTGATGATGCTAAAGTAGGAAAGCTGTCACTAGAACAGACCACACAAATAGGGGTAATCTATGCATAGTCATTCCAGGTCCACGCATGTTGAAGATAGTTGTTATCAAATTGATAGAACCTAAAATGGATGAAACACCAGATAGATGAAGACTAAAAATTGCTAAATCAACTGCGCCTCCAGAATGGCTGGTAATACCACTTAAGGGCGGATAGACCGTCCACCCAGTGCCGCTACCCACTTCTACTAAGGCTGAGCTTAATAGGAGCAATAGACTTGGTGGCAACAACCAGAATGAAATATTATTTCATCGTGGAAATGCCATGTCAGGTGCACCTATCAGAATCGGAACAAACCAATTACCAAATCCACCTATTATCGCCGGCATAACCATAAAAAAGATCATGAAAAAAGCGTGAGCCGTTATTAAAACATTATAAAGTTGATGATTCCCACCAAGAATTTGATCGCCGGGTCGTGCTAATTCCATACGAATCAGTACTGAGAAGCATGTGCCCATCACTCCAGCAATAGCACCGAAGATGAAATATAGAGTCCCTATATCCTTGTGGTTAGTGGAGAACAGCCATCGAACCAGATTTGTCATAAAATGGAGATTCTTTCGTTTGCTTCCTTATCAGAGGAGGGCCCCTTAGGGAGCGGGGGTATAAGTAGGGGCTTCTTGAATGGGATGGCTTTTCTGGATGTCCCAGAAATAAGGCCTCCAACTCTATGTTATAGCCTTCATGCCCTCGATCCGACGGTCCTCATTCTCCCACTTGGCAAGCTGCTACTGTGAACAACAAAGTAAAGGATGCTTCCAGAAACCGTCTAGGTTCTTCCTAGGACCTTCTTTCTGTCCTATTGAGAGGATGATCCCTGGCCATCGCCTGTGGTCTTAGATCAGAAAGGTGACCACATCTAGTTCCGAGGTTGGCCTAACCTAACTTGAGGACACGCTTATAGAGTTTTCCGACCTGAAATGCTGCGTAAAGCGTCTTTCTTGCTCGGTGATCAGTCAATGAAGTCATTCTGGATCCCTGACTCGTCTCATTCTGAGCCTTTGGCCTGTTTGACATTGGGTCAAATCTGTCTGGGCATCGTCCCTTCTCTTGATCTACTTCGGTTACAACTCGATAGTGAGTTTTGAGGGTCAAGTAAGGGATTGGGTTGAGAGGAGGGTCACAGTTCTGCTATATACGAAATACTTAATAGCTAACGGCCGTATGGCATCTATCCATCCATGCTGAAGTTTTTGAGACTGAGGGGTTGGATCGAGGTCCCAGGTCATTTGGCCGAGAAAACGTTCGACGATGCGATGATCTTTTCTCGCAAAGCGTGAACTATCTTGGCTGGCAGTGGCCTTTCTCTTCAAGAGTAGGATATCCTCGGGGTTGGCGTATGTGGTTCCGGTCTTTCGTTGATAAAGTCGTAGGCAAACCTCACCTACAGAGTGTGGAGCCTAAGTGAAGATTTTCAAAGAAGTATAAGTAAGGGTGCGGAGGAAGATAGTGGTGAGTCTCGTCGATCGGATTAATGAATGATTACGATAGCTCTTATTCCCGTATTCCCGATCCCCGGTACGAAGAAGAAATGCATTCATTCGGTCTTTCCCTAGCCTTACAACCTAGGCCAACAAGAGGCTGCTTACTTGACTCGCTCTGCGCAAGGGTCCAGGCGCGAGGAGAACTCAAGAGAGAAGTTCTTACAACTAAATACCCCTAATGAAACAAAGCCTACGGTCTATATGGAAGTAGTGCCCCTATATGGAAGTAGCCCTATATGATGGATGGCCTAGAAGAAGAGTTCCGAAAGGAATTGACCAGTAGCATATGCGGAAGGCTCAGACTCTGACTTCAATAGAGTTTGGATTCAGGGAAGAAAGACAAAGAAAAGAAAGGAGCGTTACGAGAGACATCTATTTTTCTTATTTGAAATAGACAATACTACTAGTAGTATGGACATAGATAGGAAGAATGAGTTCGTAATTACATCTATCTACTTATGTTGTATGATTAAGTAAGGCGGCCTCCTTTAGTTGGGCAAGCAACCGAGCGAGGTGATACTAGAGTTCGCTCGACTGTCCGGAGAGAGTCCGGTGGGGATGGTATGTCGACGGGGAAATAAGAGAATAGAGGGTTCCTTCCACCACAGAGCACTTCGACGCAAGCCAGTTTGCATCGGTTGGTGCACAGGCAGATTGACATTCAAAATCATCCCTGGAGCACTTCGACACAGGCCCGTGTATTATTCTTTAATAGATAATAGATAGATAATAGAGTGGGTTATTCTTCTATCTAATAGAGTAGTGAGTTCGCTCCAGCAACTGGATAGGAGGTTGACTAAAAATAGGGCTAGTAAGAGGAAAAAGGCTTATCGACCAGCCAGCCATGCGGAACATTCCGTTTCTGTTTGCAAGCGGGAAGCGAGCAATGCCTCTCTTGTGGCTTGTTGCTCTGCGCTGCGATTATGAAAGGAATGGGCCATCAAAAGCACCAAATTGGCCATTCATTTTTGAATATGGTGTCCGGTTAATTGCATATGTCATTCCTCATTTGAATTAGCGACCTGCTTCCACGGTCTCAATTGATTCTGCGTCTGCGTAGAAAAGACCAGCAGCAAGCAGCTCCATCATCCACATCTCATATGCCATTGGCGCCCATTCGTCATGTGCCCTTTTACGGGATCCCATTCCCAGTAAGTAGAGCAGCCTTGAACCCATACCCTTGATTCCCGCCTTGAGCCTCAGCCCGAAGGACCAAAGGTTGCTGTTTGGTCTGGATAAGCAGGCAGGGACAGGCTCCTCGAGCAGATACCATTCCAATGGAGAAGCTCATCTTCCCATTACCGGCGGAGAACTCAAGGGCTCCAAACTCCTTAGGTCTTGTTTTGTAAGCTTGAAGCTTTGAAACCTGTCGAGATTAACTTACCACTCCACTAACCTAAGCTTACCAGATCAAGTAGATCACTACCGAAACCCGTACCGTACACGCTGCTTTCTCGGCTTCGCCTCTTTCTGACAACGCCGACCGCTTTGAGGGACTGAGCCTTTGGATCCCACCTTATTGGTCTTCTTTCCGCTGTCGCTGAGAAATGTGGAACGTATAGCGCTCTTCCGCTGAGAAATGCCCTCCTTTTGGCTTCGCCTTGTGGTCAGAACCGAGACATATGGTTTTGGTACAGAAAAGAAATGTCACCAAGGGGCTCAACCGCCTTATCAGTAGATCTCCCTCCGTCCTATCGTACCTCTAGCAAACAACAAAGATGAACTTCGAGCTGCTGAACCGGGTATAGGGTGTTTTTCTGCTTGTTTTGGAAGCTTGAAACGACAGACAAGTGGTGACTATGAGACGGCTTGCTACTGAGCTTCTTGTGTTCCATCTTTCTTTATTATGGGGTCCGCGCAGCGCTTCCTCTTTTTCTTTGCCACCATGAGACCTCGCCTTATTTGGTAGTGGAGGGGTGGAATCAAGGCAATTCGTACTGGTAGTAGTGAGACGTCGCCTTCACTGGTTCTTGGGGGTTGGAATAGTAGGTCTCTCGAGCCTTGTTCTCCGCGGTCATTCTCGCAGCCCTTGCTTTTGTCACTATAAAATCTACACCTGACTTGTTGAACCAAGCTAAGGTCTGAATCTACGTATCCAAGGGACGAGGAATTCTTCGTTGGTGGTAAGTTAGCCGTGAATGGACTCTAACTCTAATGGCTGAGCTAGGTATGTATGCTTACCAACCTTGTCCCGAGCGCGGGAGACTGCCTCGCCGTGCCCCGTACCGATGTTAATTGAATGAATGGACACCACCAACCAACAAGTTCGTGCTCCGAATCTATAAACAGCTGCGTGCCTGAGTCCTTCCGCCCCAAAAAAGGATTGTTCCTTCTTCGTTGGTACGAGCTTTTCTTGTTCTCTTCTACCGTGGGATTGAATTGTTTTCCTAATGTTGTAAGGGACTCCCTTCTCACTAACTTCTCTTTCTTAGTAGACAGGGAAGAGAAGTTAGTGAGAAGATTCGCTTAATTGAATTGATCGTAGATGTATTGGGAATCAACCTTGAATTGAGAGGAAGGGAAGTCAAGTAGGAGCATCGTGTTAAGACAAGGGCGGTGGGTAGGTCAAGACAGACAATAAGAAAAGGGAGAAGAGGGCAGGCACCTCTAGGCCCGGCTACGACAAAGCAAAGTACTTCTTTAGTTAGCGAATCCCTTACCGCAAAGGGGGCAAAGCAATTAGTTTAGCCCTATGGCAATAGACAATGAGAAGACTGAATTGGGACCCTACCTATGTCTGAAGGCCCTAGTTAGTTGTTCGCCGCCAGACGGCAAGAAGAAAGAAAGTAATGTCCCAATCCCCAAAGCTACAAACAAGAAAGCCAAGACTACAACTCCAAGATAATACTTTTTTGCGATGCGGCGTGCTACGCCTTCTAAAGCAGCTTTTGCTGAATCTCATACCACCTTTGCCTTCTCAATGATGCGCCTAGCTATCGCGCTTATGCTTATAGAGAGGGAGGGACCACAGGACCAACGCTTAAACAACTGGGGCCAAGGCAAAGAAAGAGCCCGGAAGGCAAGACAGGCCCGAGAACGAACGAGGTTGAGGTTCTGGTGAGAGGCTTCTGGTTAAAGAAGCTTCCAATGTTTCAGAATTCCAATTTTAAGGGCTTCCGATGTTGAATCTTCCTTCCTTGTTTTAGTAAGGCGCAGCTTGTTAATCTGGAGTTGTTCCATCTCCTTTCTCGCGGCGGACTGATGCTCGTTCTGAACTTTCTAGATATGAATGAGGTGACCATCCTTTAGAAAAGACGATATGTTAGGCGACGATGCATGTCTAGTCTTTCAGTTGAATTTCTATTTAGTTGTCTTGCAGCGCTAGCATCCCTGGTATCCCTAGTCTCACATCCCCTGCATCACTAGCTACAAGCACCAAGTCTTCTTAACAGTGCGTGGTGAATACTAAGTGAAACCGGTCTTTGTCTACGTTAGCATCCACGAACGAGACTACTATCATCCGATAAGCATGCCTCACTCATTTAGAGGCCTTTACAAGCAAGAGGAGTAATCGCACATAGCGAAAGACGTATCACGGTAGGGACTGTGTCGACTACCAAGGAGATGTACAAGCGTAGTGTCCTTCTGAGAAGTGAGCACAGAGTGAAGAAGCAAGAGAAGGCGCTGCTCGTTCAGCTCGAAATGACATTACATATATAGAGAGAAAGCATATTCGATCGACAGCTAGGCGAGCGAGAGTTCGATCTCCCAATAGGCAACTAACTGGAAGGAGGCGTATGAGCGGCGAGAGGAGGAGAAAAAGACTGATTCTCGGTCCCCTAAAGTTAGAAAGCAGGTTAGACTGCAATGTATGCCTATGGAAAGAAAAGTCACGAAAAGCGATCCATATGATCATAAAGAAAGGCTTGCCTATACGTCTTTCTAGCGTATGCGCGGTTCCTTTCGATTGGAGCCTGTCGCTACCTGGATCAATCAGCCTATTCTAGTTCGCCTTGTGTCATCCGATTTGAGGGAATTCATTAGATCGTGAAGTTGCTTCACACCTGGCCTTTGATCTTTCGCTAGGAGCGAGGTTGTCCTTAGAAAGAATGGTTGGAACCGAGCCTCTGGTCAGACCTATGCTATAAGACTACTCGAATGGGGGCTTTTCATTAAGGGAAGGGGGTGTCTGAAGCGACACCTTTTATACTCGAAATTTTGTGTACGAATTGACTCTGGTGATGGATCGGGGTTAGAACTAGTCTGAAGCTTGTCAAATTTGGTTTGAAGGCTGCTTAAGGATGAAATTCTTTAGAAGGAAATACCCCGTCGGTAGTTCTGCAAAGGCAGAAGGAAAAGGCTTAGTCACCAGTTTCATACGAACTCACGAAGAAGGAAGGATGCCAAAAATCCCGACTTCTCTCGTCTTAGTGTAGTGGAACTCAAATACCCGAGTGAAGGAAACTCAATAGTAAGAGTGGGGGCAACTCACTGATTTTCCTGGGGTTAGGGGAAGGAAGGCCTGAGAATCTAGACCCAAAGGACTACTTCTCGTGATGAGCTATTTGAAGGTGCGAAGCCGCTTGTCCCTCCGGGGGCAAGGAATCTTTCGCTGTATGGCCTCTGAAGCTTCTGCGAATATCTTTCCCTTTGAGTTGTAATTTAACGACTTGAGCGCATCCCAACACAAATTGCCATCATTGAACTACTGCGTACCTCACATTTCATCTTGCTTGGCAGCGAGCGACAGACTCTGATGCCCAAAGGAAGGGGTTGAGAAATGGCCCTTATTTGAGTCTTAGTGGACTTGCAGCTGTCACGAAGGACGGCAGCGATGTAGGGAATGCCCTGGCTTGAATGCAGAAACTTATTAAGCACACTGCCTTATATTCTAGTTCACTACGAGAAGCTACATCAAGTACAGTCCGACTTTCACTGTCAGCTCCATACCTGATACACCACTACTACTTGCAAGCGAGAAGCCAGCAGTACGGGCGAACATGCAAAGTGAACTACTTGCTGCGCTGAACTGAAAGCCCTTTCACTTGAAGCGGCTGTTGGAACAGCTTAGTTTGCTCCGTTGTTTAATCTTAAGAAAGTGGTCCGGTATGTCTATGGCCAGCGCTTGACCCCATTCCTTCCCGAAAGGTCAGTTCAAGCACACAGCCTGAACTACGACTTTAAGCTATCAATTCCATTCGATCTCCAGAACTGTCACCTACAGCTGGAACAGCCTTATTCATTGACACTGATACAGTGAACTACTTGAAGCGGTACTATCTTAAGGCTTCCGGCACCTCTGTTTGCTACTATGGCACTCCGTCTTTCTACGCCTCTGTTTGCTTAGTGAATCTAGCCATTAAGGCTTGGTCTGCAGTGTACCATAAGGTATCTGCGGATCTGGTTAGAGTTGTTGAAGCAGAGGCATCCGTTTTATTGCTTTACGGAACTACATGATCAAAGTGGTCCTGAGGGGAACTAGACCTAGAAAGAAGGAAGGGATTGGCTAATGGCAAGAGAGAAATAGCCACTTAACTATACTGATTCCGTATGCCTTCCTCCAAAAGTAGTGAACCCTATGCGAACTAAGGGCCTAATTTCCTTCTCTTTGAAATGCCAAATCGATTTGCAGATTCGGTAGTGGACTTGCTGATCTTAGACAGGATTGGATGAGCTGAGAAATGGAAATGCCAAATAGCTATAGTAGACTTCTTCCTGATCTTCTTCGGTAGTCTATTTGAAGCTTGAGTTTCGGAAAAGCACTAGGCACTCCAATAAGGGCTATTCTCGGAGAAGACCTGGCCTTTAACCGCCACTCCGAGACCTGGACTCGAGGAGCCCCGATAAGCCGATAGCTCGGGCTCCGGAGTTTGCTTAGTAGTTTGCTTCTCGTACTACCTACTTTTCGCAATACTCAAAATAGGCTTCCGTCACCTCTG
>Ga0181471_100273_pt1 | contig 16771 bp, 10 predicted proteins | sample InSIn5gowninarea_FD_119083 | JGI IMG/M metagenome (GOLD analysis project Ga0181471, IMG submission 119083) | Clean room microbial communities from NASA Spacecraft Assembly Facility at Jet Propulsion Laboratory, Pasadena, California, USA -... ...
TGAGGAAGCAGGCGTCGAGGTAATTACCAAGTATAAAGAAGAACTACATCAAATAGTCAAGGCAATAAAATCAACCTAGTTACTCTCGGAATTACAGGGGAAGATGTACAAGATGGAAAACAAGTCCAATGTACAATGTTATTATTGTAAAAAGCATGAAAACTATGAAGGTGAATGTTGGAAGAAGAAATCATATTTGAATAAGGGCAGAGTGAATGCCTCCAGCATTAAAGATGAGACATCTAAGTCCATGTTCATCAATGCCAAATTTCTAAAGAATATCAAAACAAGGATGGCATCTGTTTATTGGTAATAGGGTGCATTGATCGTATATAAAGTAACAGAACATTGTTTTCCAGTATTGGTAGATCTATTCAATCTAGAATTACTTTAGGAGATGACTATCATGTCAAGGCCATAGGTAAAGGTGTCATTCTTTCCCTAATTAAGAAAAATGCAAATAAATATATTTGTGATGTCTTTTATGTATCGAGTCTTAACATAATTGATTAAGTATTGGACAATTGATTCAACATGGTTATGACATTATATTTAAGGACTTCACATTGACAATCTTAGTTAAATCACCTTGTACAAGACATATTGCAAAGGTCTAAATGAACAAGAACATAATTTTCCCATTAAATATGAGAAGTATAAATATGTCACAATCATCTGCAAAAAATGTCTCAAGCATAGATGAGACTCTATTACAACATTTGATGTATGGTTTCCTACCTTTTAGGAGACTTAGTCTCTAGTAGAAAAAGTGAATAGTTAAGGGAGTTCCCATATTGAATGAGTAAACCATCACTTGTGGAAGTTGCATTATTGGAAAGCATTAAAGAGATGATTTTCCAAAAGCCTCCTACAAAACCAAGTAATATCTAGAACGTTTCCATATAAATCCATGTGGACCAATCCAAACTCATTCCAATGTTGGAAGTTTTTATTCTCTGACATTTATTAATGATTTTATGAGGAAATTTTGGATTTATTTACTTAAAAGAAAATTAAATAAATTCATAATTAATATGTCAAAGTGCTCAGCTCATATGGAGGAGAAGGGTACGACTCAAAGGTTTTCAAAAAATTTCATAGACAATAAGGAATTATAAGGTAGTTTACCACTATATATACACCACAACATAATAGAACAGATAAATGGAAGAATTAGACCATTATGAACATGGCAAGGAGTGTGCTAAAAGCTATCAATTTTCCCAATTATTTTTTGGGTAAGGCTATTGTTTGTTCAGTCTACATAGTTAGTAGAACTCCAACAAATAATGTGAAAGCTAAAGTTCCTCAAGAAGCATGGAGTGGCATAGAATCAAGTGTTTCCCCTTTCATAATTCTTGGTTGTATTGCCTATAAACATGTCCCTAAAGAACTAAGAGAGAAACTTGACAATAAGAGTGAAAAATGCATTTTCATTGGGTACAATGAACAATCTAGATGAATATAAACTATACACTCGAATCAATATGAAATTTGTGGTGAGAAAAGATGTAAAATTCATAAGAAAAATCTAGGAGATGAAGAGAATGAAGTAATAGATTGTACTATTCCATCTCTTCCTGTAAAAGAACAAGTGGAAAATTTGAGATAGCAAGTCCGTCCGTTAAGACTTTCAAGGTTATAAGAGAAAAGATAAGAAGTTAGTTCTTCCTCTAGTAAATGTCAACAAACTCTGAGAGAAATAAGAGAAATAATATATTGTAAATTATATTTAATAGTGAGAAGGTATATCAATGTCCCATAAGTTCCCAATTGGTTTTCATTCAATATCTACTCCAAAGTTTAACACCCTTCAGTTTAGAAGGGTCTATCACTACCTCAATGAGGTATTCCCCAACTCATATGAAACTTATGAAGAAATTTTAAATGTGAAGAAAATACCATAACCATATACATCCTTAACAACATTCTCCAACAACCAATCAAAAATAATTGCTTCACACCATCAATGTACATGAAACACTAATTATAGTTTTTGTTGTATTGGTGTGTCAAACAAACTTTCACACTAGAATATCCAACCTCAGAGCTAAAAACTATGTTTAGGAGTTCTAACTGAATTAAATGATATTTCTCCTTTGAATATTGAAAACCCTTTGAACATATGACCCCTCACAATATTTTGTACCAAAATATTGAGAGCTACGTCTTTCAAATCAGTAGTGCAGTAACTCTCAATAAGGAACAATGGAGGGACTATACTTATAGAAATGCATGTGTATAATATTGACTTAGAAAGTAACCTTGATGGAAGAAAATAATTTATATTTGTTGCAATGAGAAACTTCCCATTTAATGTCTCGTTAATTTTTTGCAGCTAGTGATGAGGATGATTTTTTTAGGAAGGATATCTCTATAAATGTAATGCAACATACTCTCAAACCTTATTGGCTTTATCCCCTAATCACTTAAAATTTATAATTTCACCATAATTCATCAATAAAACCCCATGGTCCATTGCATTTGTGAAACATCAATTGTAATGATACACATGATGAGAACAATAATCCACACCATTTCCATACCAAATGAGGCAATGTTTGTTGAGGAAAATCACTAACGTAAGAGCCAAAAGCAGCATTGATGGGGATGATCTAAGAGATTAATTGGAACTAATACTATTTATCAAATAAAATCACAGCAATACATTTTGAGACATTTTAATACCCATCTAGATATTATTTGCAATTGAATATGAACCATATATAAAAGCTATTAATTTTAACTAGAATTTGTACAACTTTTAGATGAATAAAACATGCATTTATGAGACTTCTTTGACTATCGATAACGAAACCTTTATACACAAGAAATAGCTCATACATAGCTTTTACTATTGAGTTGTCCAAAAATTTATCACTAAAAACTCATGGGGAGGAGACCTCGACCTCGAATTCAATCATTGACCCCAGCAAGCTATTCTAATAGTGAAAGCTCACATGTACAACACTTTTACATGATCTTGTATAGCACCGGACTCGATGTAAATTATAATACCTACGTGGAAGAAGACAAGGTTTTGATAAAAAAAACATCTAAAACTTCAGATATTTTACTTTAAAAAAACCAATCATATTATAATACGGCCCATATTCATACCTACAAGAATTTAATATAATCCATTCACATTCATAACCCTAGAATTTAATAATCTCATATGTGCACATAAGAACGGAATTGGAGACTCATGACTTTTCTTGACCACTAGTTTGTATAGGCATATGCAATTGCATGGATCACGGGGATTGGGTCTAGAATTCAATATTTGATATTGATCTTGATTAAGAGTTTTTTTTGGGTTTATTAATTTTTTAAATCAATGTAGGAAAATTATATATATATGTGTGTGTGGGGTCTAGCTTTTCTAATCAATGCATGAAAATTATATATTTTAAGTACACCAAATGAAAGGAAATTCAAATCGACTGCACTTGCCAGAAATGGAAGATGAGAAAGAAAATATAAATTTTACGTGTGTGTCATAACGATGTCATAACCATGTGGTAGTTGATTGATGAAATTGTGAGCATTGGAAGCTTTGGCAGCAGCAATAACCTAATCCGTGCTGGCTCCATCCTTCCCGAATAGAATGTTCTCCTTGATTGATGTAGCAAAGAGTGCAGGTTCTTGACTTCCTAGTCCAATCTGGGAACAGAACCATTTCAATTGTAGCATTTTAGTGTTCACTCCATCCAACAAAATCTCTCCAATGAGCGGTGTTGAAATGTAATTCCAACTGCAGCATTTTATTTCATAAAACCGCTTGTTTTCTTTCTTGCGACGCGATTGTAGATCGCAAATCACATCCATTCCCATTGCCTCCGTATGTTCCCTTGAATTCTTCTGATGCGACGTTGCGGTGCGATCTTATTGTTATCGCAAATCGCATCTACACCCTGTTGCCTCCGTTACGCCCTGTGCCTTCTGCCGATTGCGATTCCCTGATGCGATTCGATCGGAAATCGCAGATCGCATCCATATGTGTTATGCCTCCACCATTTGGTCTTCCGCCCATGTGATATTGCGATGCGCCCTGATCGCATCGCACATCGCCTCACCTGCAAACGATCCCCACCGTCCATTCATTTGATCCGACGACCCATATTTGTTCTCGACCTATTCATGCCTACGCCATACTGTCTCTACGCCCTTAACCTGTTTTGTGTTCCTGAAGGAGGAAGAAGGCCGGATCTAGCACTTTGTGCCATTACTTCTCACCAACTGCATTTAAAGAAGAGAATGGCCAAAGGACAAATAGGACACACTCGAGCAGTCAAAATATTTATCAGGAAAGGGATTGCGTCCATTGCCCATTCAACTCAACCCAGAAGGACATTAGATAATTTAGAAAGGCTGATTTTGTCAGCAGAGTGTATCAGAACCCATATCTAATTTTAAATGTGGTTGGTGGTCCATTAGCACACCTCCACGCATATCCTAGGAGAGATAGAGTGTTCTTTTAGCAATGCACAGCAGTGTGCAGAGCTTTTTTTTTGTTTTTTCACGTAGCAGCGCGTATGTAAGAAATATAATTTTTACACATAGCACTGTAAAATTTGCAAGGAGAGATAGAGTGAAATTTTGTTTTGGAACTGAAGCGTTGTTGTGTAATCCTTTATTTTGAGGAAGACTTCTTGTAAAAAATTAGTTTTGTGAATGAATACAAATTTCTGTGTTTGTGTGTTGAAAACTTTGTTCTCCCAAACATTTTTATGTTTCCGCTGTGTTAAAACAGAGCATCACTCTCTGTTCGTTCTGTTCTAGAATTATCAGAAATTCCCAACATGGTATCGGAGATTGTCCAGGCTCTTTGAAGGTGTCAAAGAAGCTGAAGGAAGGATTTCTTGTTGCAGCAGCTTCTCCAGCAGAGTGAAGACTCAGTCAAAAAAAGAATCCAAGGTATTTCTCAAGTTAGTTCTTGTGTTACTGTTGAGGACAGTCAATTATCTCATAGTCAGTCATTTTAAATACACAGTCAAGTATTTTGAAGCATAGTTAAGAGTGCAAGAATGGCTGGAGCCAACACTAGCATGGGTATCTGTAATACTCAGCTCCCACAATTTAATGGGAAAAACTATGACTATTGGGCAATAACTATGAGAGCTTTGCTTGCGTCCCAAGACTTATGGGAATTAGTTGAAGATGGTTTTGAAGAAGCAGCAGATGAAAATGAGTTTAATAATTTAACTCAAGCAGGGAAAGATCTGTTGAAGAGAAATAAGAAGAAGGATTCTAAAACCCTCTACTTTTTGTATCAAGCAGTGCATGAGAGTGTGTTTCAAAGGATAGTAGCAGCTAAGAGATCCAAAGAAGCATGGAAAACTTTCAAGATAGCCTATCAAGGCATGGAGAAAGTGAAGACAACAAAACTACAGTTACCGAGGAGAGATTTTGAGACTCTCTGCATGAAGGAGTCAGATAATATTGACTCATTCTTCACACATGTGATTGGTGTGGTCACACAGATAAGGTCTCATGGAGAGATTCTTAAAGAAAGGAGGATTGTGGAGAAACTATTGAGGATCCTACCCTCAAGGTTCGATGTGATTGTCACTACCATAGAAGAGACAAAGGATCTCACAAACTTCTCAGTTGATGAATTATATGCATCACTGATAACACGTGAGCAGAGATTGAGCAGAAATGAAAACTCATCTCTAGAACATGCCTTTAAGACCCAGATGTTCTTTGGAAGAGGAAAAGGTCAAGGCAGAGGAAATAAGAGAGGAAGAGGCAAAAGCCAAAACAGAGGTGGAAGAAACAATCCAGCAAATACTCAAGGAAGAGGCAGCAAACCAAATCAGAACCAAGGCCAAGGTAGTAGTCAACAAAGTGGACAACATCATGCTCAAGGACAAAGGTATGATAAATCCAATGTCCAATGTCACTATTGTAAAAAATAAGGGCATTATGCAAATGAATGTAGGAAGAAGCAGCATGATATGAATAATAGAACTAGTGCAAATTTCACTAGAGAAAATATTAGCCAAGATAATTTGTTTTTAGCCTATAATATGACTGAAGCAAAGAGTGAAGATGTATGGTTTCTAGACTCCAGTTGCAGTAACCATATGATAGGAAACATAGCCCCGTTTTCTAAGTTAGATCAGAGTGTGAAGTCACAAGTCACACTAGGGACTGATAGTAAAGTTTCTGTTATGGGAAAAGGAGAAGTAAAAGTCTTAACAAAGAGAGGTGAAAAGAAGACCATAACAGATGTCTATTATCTTCTTGGAATGAAATGTAACCTCTTAAGTATTTGACAGCTTGTTCAAAAGGGCTACAATGTTTTCTTTGAGAATGATGTATGCACCATCATGGATAGACCACCCAGCAAACGATGTATTGCAGAAGTGAAGATGACAAGGAACAGGATGTTCCCTCTCATAATGAAAGCAGATTTAAAAGATGGAGAAGAAATAGCAGCAGTTACACAAAACGCTTTCCAAAGCAAACCAAAAGATGAAAATTGGTTGTGGCACTTGAGATTTGGACATCTCAACTTTGGAGGTCTTAAATTGTTGAATAGAAAAGGAATGGTAAGAGGATTACCATTGATAGAGAAACGAGACAGCCTTTCTGAAGGTTGTATCTTGGGGAAACAACATAAAAAAAGTTTTCCATCAGGGAAAAGCATAAAGGAAAAAGCACCCTTAGAGATTGTCCACTGAGATTTATGTGGACCAATGCAAACTCCATCACTTGGAGGTAGCCACTATATTCTAACATTTATTGATGATTTTACTAAAAAAACTTGGGTTTATTTCCTAAAGAACAAAAGTGAAGTGTTTGAAAGATTTTGTTATTTCAAAGCACTTGTAGAAAACCAAAGTGGGCTACATATCAAAGTTCTAAGAACTGATAGAGGAAGTGAGTATATCTCCAAAGAATTTCTACATTTTTGTAGAGAAAATGGAATTCATAAGCAGTTTACCACTAGGTACACTCCGGAACAAAATGGAGTTGCCGAAAGAAAGAATAGGACAATCATGGATATGGCGAGGAGTATGTTAAAGGCAAAGCATTTGCCAAATGATTATTGGGCTGAAGCTGTACATTGTGAAGCGTACATTTTGAATAGATGCCCTACAAAAGCAGTCATGAACAGAGTGCTGGAAGAAGCATGGAGTGAGACAAAGCAAGGAGTCACCCACATGAAAGTTTTTGGATGTGTAGCTTATGCACATATTCCAGATCAACTAAGGAAGAAGTTGGACAGCAAAGGGGAGAAATGTATTTTCATTGGATACAGTGAGGAATCCAAAGCTTATAGGTTGTATAACCCATCCACCAAGAAGCTTATTGTGAGTAGAGATGTTCAGCTCATTGAGGAGGAAGCTTGTGATGGAAGCATAGAGAAAACAGTGAATGTTAAAAGCTCTTTGTCTCATGATGAAGATGATGAGGAGATGACTGAAATACATCCCCAAACAACAGCACCAACACAAAGGCAGCAAGAGACACCCTTGAGGAGAAATGAAATTGCTTCTTCAAGCACACCACAAGGAGAAAATTCAAGTGCTTCTTCAAGCACTTGTACACCAAATGAAAGAGGTAAGAAGTTCGGAAATTTAAGTGATATTTATGAACAAGAGGTAGCAAATGAAGGTATGAATTCTTTGTTTGCTTTGTATTGTCATGTTGATGACCATGTTCATTTCGAAGAAGCAATTAAAGATGGGAAATGGATAGAAGCTATGGATGAGGAGATCAACGGCATAGAAAGAAACAAGACATGGGATTTAGTTGAACTACTAAAAGGGAAAGTAGTCATTGGAGTTAAATGGGTCTACAAGACCAAGAGTAATGCTGAAGGCAAAATAGAAGGACACAAGGCAAGACTTGTTGTCAAAGGATATAAGCAGTAGTATGGGAGAGACTATGAGGAGACTTTTGTACTGGTTGCAAGAATGGAAACCGTGGGAGTAGTGTTGTCCATAGTAGCACAAAACAAGTGGAAAGTTTACCAAATCGACGTGAAGTTAGCATTCCTAAATGGAGTGTTAATGGAAGAGGTTTACATTGAACTACCTCTAGGCTATGAAAAGAAAGGCCAAGAGCACAAAGTGTGCAGATTGAAGAAAGATCTTTATGGGCTAAAGCAAGCACCAAGAGCATGGTACAGTAGGATAGATTCCTATTTACTGGAAAATGGATTTGAAAAGTGTGAGAGAGAACCCACCTTCTACATCAAAGAAAAGGATGGTAAATTAATAATTGTTGTGTTATATGTTGATGATGTTATTTTCACAGGAAATGATGATTACCTTATTGAAAATTTCAAAACAGTCATAAAAGAAAAATTTGAAATGACTGACATGGGTTTGCTGAGATACTTCTTAGGAATAGAAGTAGAACAAAATGGAAATGGGATTTTTATTTCACAAGCAAAATATGTTAATGAAGTGTTGGAAAGATTTAATATGCAGGAGAGCAAAGCAGCAATCACTCCCACAGTGATGGGATTAAAACCCAGCAAAGAGGAAAACAACAAGGATTTTGATTCTAGTTTGTATAAGAGCATAGTTGGCAGCTTCATGTATTTGATTGCAACTAGGCCGGATATAATGCATGCTGTTAGTTTAATTTCCAGATTCATGGAGAGGCCAAAAGAAGCACATTGGCAGGCAGCAAAAATAATTCTGAGGCATGTTAAAGGTACTAAAAGATTTGGCATTTTATATACTACTCCAAAATATTCACATTTAATTGGATACACTGATAGTGATTGGGCTGGAAGTGTAGATGATCGGAAAAGCACATCCAGTTTTTTTTTACATGGGTTTAGGAGCCATTTTGTGGACTTCTAAAAAATAGCTTATTGTAGCGTTGTCTACAACAGAGGCAGAATATGTGGTAGCTACAGTAGCAACATGTCAAGCAGTTTGGATGAGATGAATGTTAAGGAGCTTATGCCAAGAGCAAGCAAAAGGAAATGCGATTTTTTGTGACAATAACTCTGTTATTTCTTTATCCAAGAATTCTATGTTTCATAACAGAATGAAACACATTGACACAAAGTTTCATTACATCAGGGAATTGGTACACAATGGAGAAATTGTTTTACAACATTGCAGAACTCAGGAGCAGGTTGCAGACATTCTGACCAAACCATTGGGGCAGAAAAGTTTTGAATTTTTGAGGAAGTGTCTGTGTATCACTGATAACCCAGCAGTTGAAATTAAAGAGGAGTGTTGAAATTTAATTCCAACTGTAGCGTTTTATTTCAGAAAACTACTTGTTTTCTTTATTGCGACGCGATCTGATCGCATATTGCAAATCGCATCCATTCCCACTGCCTCCATCTGTTCCCTTGAATTCTTCCGACGTGACATTGTGATGCGATCTTATCGCTATTGCAAATTGCATCCACCTCCTTTACGTCCTATGTCTTCTGCCGATTGCGATTCCCCATGCGATTCCATCACAAATCGCAGATCGCATTCATATGTGTTATGTCTTCGCCATTTGGTCTTCCACCGATGTGATATTGCGATGCGCCCTGATCGCATCGCACATCACCTCACCTGCAAACGATCCTCGCCGTCCATATTCACGCCTCCGCCATACTCTCACTACGCCCTTAACCTGTTTTGTGTTCCCGAAGGAGGAAGAAGGCCAAATCCAGCACTTTGTGCCATTACTTCTCACCAACTGCATTTAAAGAAGAGAATGGCCAAAGGACAAACAGGATACACTCGAGCAGTCAAAATATTTATCAAGCATGGGATTTCATCCATTAACCATTCCACTCAACCCAGAAGGACATCAGATAATTTAGAAAGGCCGATTTTGTCAGCAGATTGAGAACCCATATCTAATTGTAAATGTGGTTGGTGGTCGAGTAAGACACCTCCACGCATATCCTAGGAGAAATATAGTGTTCTTTTAGCAATGCACAGCAGTGTGCAGAGATTTTTTTTTTTCGTTTTTTCACGCAGCAGCGCGTATGTAAGAAATATAATTTGTATACACAGCAGTGTAAAATTTGCAAGGAGAGACATAGTGAAATTTTGTTTTGGAACTGAAGTGTTCCTGTGTAATCCGTCAATTTGAGGAAGACTTCTTGTAAAAAATTGGTTTTGTGAATGAATACAAATTTCTGTGTTTGTGTGTTGAAAACTCTGTTCTCCCAAACATTTTTCTGTTTCTGCTGTGTTAAAATAGAGCATCACTCTCTGTTTGTTCTGTTCTGGAATTATCAGAAATTCCCCACAAGCGTATCATAGAACCTCTCAATCAACGCCACCTCCGTAGACTTGCCTGACCCGCTTCCTCCCACCAAACTGTTGTGTTAAAATAGAGCATCACTCTCTGTTTGTTCTGTTCTTGAATTATCAGAAATTCCCAACAAGCTTATCATAGAACCTCTCAATCAACGCCACCTCCGTAGACTTGCCTGACCTGCTTCCTCCCACCAATGCAACTGTCTTTCTTGATGGAATAGCGAGACAGAAATTGTGAAGTATCTTGGACTCTGGTCCAGATGGACATGCGAACTCAACGTTTCTAAATTCAATTTTGCTGCTGACCTCCCCCAATATTTCTCCTTTTGGATTTTCCCAATCAATGATCTGTTCTCTGTCGATCATCTCAAATATGCGTTTACCAGCGGCACGTGCCTCCGCAAAGTATCTTATATTAGGAAGCGCAGTTCGGAGAGCTCTCCAAACACATCAGTGATTCAATTTTCTATTCTTTTATCAATTATAGAAATATCTGAGAAGGAGAGAAATGGATAGGGAGAGCTGAAGTGACGAAAATCCTTCCTCCGCTACCCCCATGATACATAACCAATGTGCTACCATACCAAGCGTTGAAGGCCCAGATACTGAAGGTCACTGCTACGGTGCCTACTGCGAAGCCTTTGACAAGACAAGGCCAAGCTTTACAGTTGAGTTAAGCGCATCAGAGAACTTGGTCATTGTCCTGTCGTCTCCAACGAAAGCAAAGACTGTCCTAAAGGATGAAAGAGCTTGCTTTGCAATATTCGTTCAACTTGCGAGAAGTCTCCACCAGAATCCGTACATACAGTACCCCGGGAATTATCAAAAAGATTACGAATGGAAATGACACTATTGTGAGTCTCCATGTCTAGTAGAATGCCACAAAATAACCGCCAACAAACAAAGACATATGCATGAGGAAGTTAGGTATCTGAGAATGGACAATATTAGCATCAGAATTAGAAAACTCAACGAATTAGATGAGAGGATAAAGTAATTAAGATCATACCTTTTCAGCGAAAACATCCTGTATAATGAGAGTATCATTAATAACGCTTGTAACCACTTCCGATGTGGTGGTGCCTTGGGTGTCCAAGAATCCCTCGTCCTGCCTCAGTACGGCTTTCAAATATTTCAAGCGCATCCGAGACGCCTACCTTTCGCCGGTCTTCGCTCAACAGAATGCCTCTGATGAGACAAAGGGAAGCAAAGCATTAGTCATAGGTAAGATCATAAGAAAAGCCTTCTCATAAACATTGCAAAGTGTGAAAGGAGGAGGAAGATATGATACCAACCTAAAAACGTAGCAAAAAAGACACCGATCGATACATACATCATATGTAAGGAACGCTGAGAAATTACTCAATACGCGAGATGGGAATTGCGCCAATTTTTCTGTGTAAAGGAAATGATTATTACCATGTTGAGAGTATGACCGAAATCTCCGATGAATGCGGAACCAAATTTTCCTATTTTGTCTATCAAACTGCTTAATATAAACATCATGATAGGCGTGTTCAGTCCATCTCCAATAGTTCCAACAGTGCCTGATGCCACAAGGCAGAGATCAAATAAATCAGCATATTTAAAGAGTTTCAATATTGAGATATTTGTATCATTTGCACGAACAGACGTGCTGTCAGTGTTGCTTTCCTCGACAGCATGCTGTTTAGGCAAATCTGCGTTTAATTTTGGCCTCTTTTCTTCTTCTCGTTCTTCCAGACCTGACATCTCTATTACTTCCATCGCCATATTCTTCAAGTGCATGAAGAACGCAGGACTTCACACTTCAATATCTTCTGGAAAAACAATATATTTATATATAATTATTACGACCTGCAAACAGAAGCCTCTCACTATCCGGGTAAATGGTCACCGCTTTCGTATTCTAGAATTAAATGACATGATTCACGTCATATATTAATAATAAGAACAGGTGTCATAAGGAAATAGTGAACATATTGAACACCACGATTAGATTGTATAAAAGAATATATTCCGTGTAAGAAATGAGGTATTTAGATATTAGGTTGCACTGGCCATACATAGGATCTTCTAGAACCTTTAAATAGTGAAACGCAAAGTCTTCATATAGTAACCTAGTAAACGGAGTTCATCTCGAGTGAAACCGTCGTTGAGGCCATCCACTGTTCTCTTCTATTCCTGATCCGTTGATTCTCAAAATTTAGAGGTTTTGTACCATTTAGAATGGCCCAATTTAATTTAGTGCGTTTGATTGATTTTTTTGGATAACGATGTAGGTTAATATTTTTTAAAATTAAAATTAGGCTCTTTTTAATTTAAAATTGTAGAGAAGGGAAAGCTATCGTAGAGTAAATATTAAGGTATTTTTGAAGCTGTGTTAGAATAAATATTAAGGTATTTTTGAAGCTGTGTTAGAATATTGTGTATTTGGGAGAAAAGATATTAAGGTATTTTGGATTGGATTTTGCATTTGCACTAGATATTTTAGTGTTAATAAGTTTAATGGTGATTCAAGTTAGAAAAAAGCATAGTGTGATTTGATATTTTATTATTTTTTTAAGTTAAGAAAAGTAATTTTAAAATGAAAATTGAGTAAAATAAAATTTAAAATTTGGATGTAAAGGAGTTTATTGTAGGTTGTATTTTCTATGAATGCACTTTCACATTTTGTTATTTCCTGAGGATTTTAGTACCAAGTGAAAGGTATGCAGTAGGTCTTGATTTTATAGTTAAATCAATGTGACAGGTGTGGATGATAGAAGAAATTATTATGTATAGAAATTGAAGCACAAAAGTTTCTGTTAGGGTCTTATAATAATAGTATTCATAATTTTGAATTGGCTATGGTTAGTCTTGTAATATTGTACATAATTTTGCTTTCTGCAAAGTGTTTTCTATATTAAAAATTAAAAAATGTAAAGAAGGTATGTCCCAAAAGAATAATCAAAGGACAAAAAAGAAAAAGAAAAGTGAAAAACAAGTGAAAAATATGAACCCCAAACAAAAAACAGATCATGGAAGTGTACAAATTCAAGTGCCATTGCTTTTACTTTTATGTGCAAAATAATGGTTGTGTGCAACTTGTCATAAATACCACAACCCATGATAGTCAAATAGCTTAATCTTAACTAATTCATGCTTTAAATTTTATGTTTACAGATAGAGAATAAAGATCTAGCCAAACTGTTTATCCTTGGCAGATCAATAGTTAGGTAGAGAATAAAAATGTGTTCATAAGCTTAATCTAAGCCATTGGAAGTTATAAGGTTAGAATTAGATAGTTCGCTTGTCAAAATAAAAGGAAATAAAGGGTCTGCTAGCTCAAATGCACCCAATAAAGTGAAGAAAAAATGTTAGGGTAAATAAAGGGTAGGTAGAAGAAAGGTTGCAGATGTACAAGGTTGTTAAATCATAAGCACATTTATCATGCTTAAATTCTATGTTTCAGTGTGCAAGAGCATTTTTGAGAGTGAAAGGATGTTCACTAGCTTACTTGATTAACTTCCCCTCATTTCATTTCACCCCACACATACTTATTTACTAATTTCCCCATTATCCCCGCATTTCTTATTTAAATAGAATTTTCCCCTCATTTTGACCCTTATCCCTTGGTTTCACATATTTTCCTAGTAATTACCCTCAAAATGTCATCTCCCTCCCTAAAAACCCCTTTCCCTAGTGTGAAACCCATTCCCCATGGAAAAATCACCTCCCCCCTTTTTAATTTCTCTATTCTACTTCAAAAACCCATAAAAACCCCTTATCCTAAGTTTTTATCCCCCTCCCCCGCATTATTTAATTATCTTCTCGAGTTGTATTTCCCCGACATAAACTTTTTAACACACCAACCCAGGTGCAGTTAAACAAACCCCGCTACATTAACCCTTGGTCCCACTCCATTAAACCGCTCATTATATTTCTAATCATCACTTTATTGATTAATAATTATAATTTATTGTAATTAACCACTCGGGCCCCAGAAATCCTGACCCCGATGCCCCTCCGTGCATCTTGAATATGCAACAGCTGTTAGATCTCCTACCCCCAAATCAAACGGCGCGCATCCATATCACGCTCATTCCCTCACCGACCTTTACCAACCTGAGAGCATGTGAGATTCGCGGTTGTTACCTGGCTTGATTCTTCTACGTGGCAGCTCCAGGTGAAATCGTGTGCTCTCAAGGAAATACCGCCTGCCTACCAAAAGCGGTGCGATGGTCCATAAAAATGCCTCCCAACCAAAAGCCAAAACCATCCACTGTTCATTTATGAATTCTGCGCCAAATTCTAACAATTTCTGGTTAAAAGGTTGGAGAAGCCCATTTCGACTCTTTTCGCTTGTTCGCACTTTGAATGCCGCCCAAGTCTTCCTACGCCACCCTGAGCCTCTGCAACCAAAATTGACCACCATTTATCTCCCGAACAAGCTCCAGACTCCCAATTCGAGCGTCCAGTGCACAACTAAGGCCACCGTACCATCTACAGTCACCATTAAAACCAGTTTACAGATTGAACAACCAATTTCTATGTATTTTGAGAGAAAACCAGAACAACCCTCTCAATTTGAGAAAATATAGTTAACTCAAAGATTAATTAATTGAGTTTAATTAATTTTCCACTAAATTGGAGAGTATTTCCACCTGAATACCCAAAGCCCTCTTTTACAAACTGCAAATTACCCTCTCACCGCACTAGAGTTTTCAAAGCCTCACTGCTACAGCCTATACAAGCCTAATTCACACCTTTCCCCCTAAAAATGGCTTCCCAGACCTCTCTAGATGTGATACCTGTGTCAACCCCTCACCTAGACATTGACCATTTGGCACTAGCACACAGGGATTTCCAAATAAAAGACACTGCTACTGCAACCTACCTTCTGAAGCTCCAGTGCTAGAGTAAGGACAGATTCCTGAACCATGCAGATGGAATCTACCTTTGCGAATCCAATTTACCCAAATATCTATTCCCAAAAGTCCACCCATTCCCTAATATCATACATTTTTGTCATGCCTGCTATATCCCTAGCCAAAGAGCTATTGTTGCCCCAAACTAGCAGCTCTTATTCACCCTTACACCAGAGTCCATCAACCAAACACTTCAAGTCCATCCTAGCCCTAATCAGACCCCTCTATCCAATGGAAACCTATTGGACCTGTATATCACCTTAGACCTGGTTAAAATAAGGCAAATATTCCAGACTTTCATCATTGAATACCAACATACTCCCACAGATATCCCACCCTATGCTGCCACTATTTTTTCAGAAACTAGCAGACATATAATTAGCGTTCTCTCTTGCATCCTAGGATATACCATAGATAGCATGTGGATGAGGTCATCTTGGCCTTCTTCTCCATTTTTACCCCAAGCAAGCCTCCTGCTATCATGTACAATTATGCTTAGTTCATTGCAGATAGGATGCATGAACAATTCACAAGACTGCCCACTAAAAGATTTTTCAAGTACTCTTCAATGTTGTTTCACATGTTTTTATATTACCAATAGACAAGTTCCTAGTAAGCATCCAGAAGTTGGATACTAAGTGATCATGTGATCATGTTTTAAGTGGAAAAATGCTCAAATTTTGAATTGATTAGAATAGGTTAAAACTAGAACGACTGGATAGATCTCGTTTTCCTGATTCCGGTGCCGTGAACGGTTCGAAAAAATAACACTGTATGGAGGAGTTATCGCATTTTAAAAATGCCCAATAAACTGCAAATTTTAAATTTGGAAAAAAATTAAAAAAAAATATTCTGAGGAATATTACTTGGAATATTCCATGGAATATTCCCCAGAATATTTGCTGGAATATTTCATTTTGGAGGACCAATCAGGGGCCGACACGTGGCCAGCCTAGAGGCCACCATGTGGCCCTGAGTTGGCATATCAAAATTTTTGGGCCTCCGTTGGATTCGATCGTGAGACCTCCTACCTACCAGTCCACAGGCCTGACTGTCCACGCTGCACATTAGTTCTTAACCCATATGGTTCACCGGTTTTATTTGAAGGTTAACGAGTTCCGCTTTGGGGGTAGACTACCAGCGGTCTCGTCCTCGTCACACGCCGAAGGTTCCAGTGACGGTTAACGCCAACCGCCAGCACTAACCACCCACTGATACACCTGTCACATGCCACAGTTTTGCCGGAGGTTGCGGTTTCCCTAACCGCCAGCCTTAACAATCGTTGACCGCCCAAAGTTTTCGCTCACATGCGTGCGGTTAGCACCAACAGTTACAATCAATTTGGCAGTCTATTTGGCGGAGTCCACCTTTTTAGGCACTTGTGCCAATTTTAGCGGGCCTAACTATAGTTATTCCACTTTTAGTGGAGTTTCTTTAGGTCAAACTGGAGAAAACTTCTGGAGGTCATAACTTTCACTAGGGAGATCGTTTTGGAGAGATTTTCTTTCTATTTTGCTTATTCTGAGCATTCCAGAGTCAATGGTACAGGTTTCAGGGCCAACAGAGCTCATCTTCAGGTGTTTTTTTAGCAAAGAAGCTTGGAGAGCCATTAGGGCCTAGGGAGTGTTGGAGCTG
>Ga0181471_100221_pt1 | contig 16714 bp, 16 predicted proteins | sample InSIn5gowninarea_FD_119083 | JGI IMG/M metagenome (GOLD analysis project Ga0181471, IMG submission 119083) | Clean room microbial communities from NASA Spacecraft Assembly Facility at Jet Propulsion Laboratory, Pasadena, California, USA -... ...
TGACTGGGGTGGGAACCAGTTTTTCGAACGTGATCGCCGAGGCAGTTCCAGGGAGTGGGCGGAAAAGTAGAGGCACAGGAGTTGCGACCCGTCCAGTAACTGTGTCCCCGTAACATTTCTCTCTGATCATTGCCGTGACTTCTATGTAGCTATTGTATACCGAATTAGCTAGTTGTTCATCATCGGAGCCTTGCGATTGACATAGGCAGAGGATAAGGGGAAGGGAAGCATGAGGGAAAGGTAAAGAGGGAGCATGAGGGGGGGAGAGAGCATGAGGGGGGGAGGGAGCAAGAAGGACAGCATGAGAAGAAGGAGGAGGTTATTCAACCCGGCTTACATTCCATCCGCATCCTTGACCTTGGTCCGATCACCAACCATCTGACCGACTGCAGCATGGACACCAGCTCGCTCATCTGAGGCTCTCTTAGCGTTGAAGAAAGCTTTGGTCTCGTCTCCCAGTTTCTGAATTGCGAGGATCTTTTCATCGCGCAGCTTTTCAAGGCTTTCTATCACAGGTATGACGTTGCCTCTCTCAGAGCAATATGCTATCTGCTCTTCTATGCTGAGTCTTGGGAGACTATGCTTCAGAGCACTATTTCGAGAGACAGTTAGCTCAAAATATTGAAGGATACGACCTCAAATCTCACATTCGGTCTTCAGCAATCTTCATGCAGCGAGTCCACTGGCTGACAGCAACCGTGGCGTTCATATGAGAAGGGCCGACTCCAGCAGCTGCAGCAGTGCCAGTAGCGGTAGTCATCTTCGCCGCAAAGATCTGTATAGTGGTGGCGAGGTGTGCAAAAGCGACAGAATGAAGTGACCTGGTTCAGAACCAGGTATGGCACTGACGGCAAGCAGTAGAGCAATCTCAGAGCAAAGCATGAGACCAGGATCACGAGCCTGGAACCGTGACCTAGGGCTAGCAAACACCTGTGTTCCAATTTGACAACACTTCGCCTTTCAACACGGATTCTGACATCTCTACCGAGAGTAGGTATGCAAAGCATCCGCATTTGCAGGTGTCTGGACATATGCAGGGCTTCAAATGCGAATCATCCAGCAGGAACCGCGCCGAGATCGCATGTTCCATGCAATTCCGCTATCGATGTTTACAGCTATGCAGACACAATACCTATCTTGGTGGAAAACCTACTTAGCTTGTCGAGGAAAGTGGTGATGCCGAGCATGCAGATCGCACCGAATTTGGCTAGCTCGTTTACCGAACTGGCCCCGTTATTCTACACCTGCCTCGCCCTGCCACCATAGCCTTAGCAATCTTGCAATCAAAATCACCACCATCAGATCTTTTTTTCGTTGGCCCACTACAACTAGCCGTAAGAGTAGAATGGAACGGGTCGCTCAGAGGGCTCAATGCGCGTTACGTTTCAATCAATGATCATCATGTGTGAGAGCGAAGAAAATGACCAGAGCTGGCTTGCTGGGAAGCTGCAGCAAGCGGGTGTTGGCATGATGGTTGTCGTTTGCACAAGGAAAAAAGATGACCACCGCTAAGTGTTGACAGCTCGTGTCTGTTTTACCTAACAGTCAGCCCTGGGTCTCTGCCGCCGCCGCTCGTCGCTTGCTCTTTGCTCTGCTACCGATCCCACCAGCTTGACGTTGCCTCTCGGACTGAACCACCTCTTTCATCGCGGTCGCTTTTTGCTTAGTTACATACAGATACCCTGTCTCCAACACACTCCTCATACCACATCTTCTGACTCGTTGTCACTCTCTGCCGTCGCCAACGGCCTTGTGGAGTCCCCACTCCATCCAGCCTTCAAGGAGGCATCTCAGGTCCACAAAGGCCACGTTTATTCTCAAAACAATCTCTCTCTTCTCGTCTGTTTCTGGATCTGCTCCCGCTGCTACCAAGTTTGGGGCTTGCACTCTACGCGGCTTCCGAGAGCACACCTCAGATTCACAAAACGCTGCCTCTTTTCCTCGGTGGTCGCCTGGAAGACTCTTCAGGCCAACAAAGTGTCTTTCCATCTTCTGGGTTTCCTTTTCCAGAAGCTCTAGTCAAACCCACTAGCCAATCACTCACCCAATCGCCTCTGGACGATACTCTTTGGTCTCCTCTCTCCGCAATCTCACAGCTCTCTGTCACCTGCAACCTTTTTCTGGAGCCCACACCTTGCAAGAAGGAACACGCAACCCTTCCAAAAAAGAACAAAAAAACATCAGAGCTCAGCAGAGTGCCACTCCATCCTCAAGCTTTCCTACACCAACCAGCTTTCTCTTCATCCTTTGTCGTCAGCCGTTATCACCTGAGTGTTTCCACAGTACACAATCCACGACACAAGGCACCGGATTTGCAAATCTGTCTCTCGTAGAGATAAACAAGTCTACAACCATCAAGAAGACAAACCAGTCTCGACTCTCCTCATAACCCTCAGGAAACCATACAAACTACAAACCACTTCCATCCCACCATCCTACTTTGACCTTGTAACTGGCATCATGGCTAGCGAAGGTACTGGAAACATGGGGTTTATGGACCTACGAGCTCTGGTCAGTAGCCAGCTGAACGAGCTGAAGGACTCGGTCAACCGACGTCTGGAAGCGTTCCCAGTCTTGGAGGGCGATCAAGAACTCGCGCGAGCTATGACAGAAGCCGTGGTTTTGGCGGTTACTGAGCGGATAACGAGCTTCGATGCCGCCGTTCGTGACCAGCGACAATCGCGAGATGAGCTTGCCGCAGCTGTTGACACTATCAATGTATGCTACCCAGTCATCCCTCCAAAGACAACACACTGACACTTTGTAGCAACTCAAAGACCAGCTTCAATCGGTCCAAAAGCTCGACGAAATTCTCAATTTGATAAACAGCCTACCGACAGGCGATCACCAGGCTCGTATCAATAGCCTTGAGGAAGCCGCCAGATCCGAGGCAGAAGAGCGTGGCAAGCTTCAAGGCCTGCTTGACTCCGCTGAGAAGAGAGTCACCGACGCAGACAGCTCCAATCAAACCGCTCGCGAAGCCCTTGCTGCCGAACAGCAAGCTCACACCGCGACTAAGACTCAACTGGGGTCGGCTCAGAAGCAGTTGGATGAGTCTCGTACAGCTGCAACTGACGCTAACAAGGCCCTTGCTGCCGAACAGCAGGCTCACTCCACGAGCAAGGCTCAACTAGGGTCGGCTCAGGAGCAGTTGGACGAGTCTCGTACAGCTGCAACTGACGCTACCAAGGCCCTTGCTGCCGAACAGCAGGCTCACTCCACGAGCAAGGCTCAACTAGGGTCGGCTCAGAAGCAGTTGGACGAGTCTCGTACAGCTGCAACTGACGCTACCAAGGCCCTTGCTGCCGAACAGCAGGCTCACTCCACGAGCAAGGCTCAACTAGGGTCGGCTCGGGAGCAGTTGGATGAGTCTCGTACAGCTGCAACTGACGCTACCAAGGCCCTCACCACTGAGCAGAATGCCCATACCGCGACCAAGACTCAGCTGGAGTCGGCTCAGGAGCAGTTGGAGGAAGCTCGCACGAACATCACCAACGCCAACAACGCCCTCACCACCGAGCAGAATGCCCATACCGCGACCAAGACTCAGCTGGAGTCGGCTCAGAAGCAGTTGGAGGAAGCTCGCACGAACATCACTAACGCCAACAACGATCTCGCCAAGCAGAAGACTGACAACGGCGTCCTCCAAGGTCAACGTGACGCTGCTCAAGCTGAGGCGACCACTGCTCGAGCTGATGCCAACGAGCAGAGGACCAACAATGGCGTCCTCCAAGGTCAACGTGACGCTGCTCAAGCTGATGCCGCCGCCGCTCGAGCTGATGCCAACGAGCAGAGGACCAACAACGGCGTCCTCCAAGGTCAACGTGACACTGCTCGAGATGATGCCACCGCTGCCAACAATCTCCTCGCCAATGAGAGTCGGGCACTCAACTACCTCAGAGGACAGTACACCAATCTGCTGGCCCGAGTCGTCACTTTGCAAGACGAGCGAAACACCGCCTCAGCCCGAGCTCAGACAGCCACAAACAACAATGCCATCTTACTCACCGTTATACAAGACCTCCAGACCGGAGTCACCGCGCGTACGAATGAGCGGGACAGAGTCGTGGCCCGCAATCAGACACTCAACCAACAACTTGGTCAACTGCAGACCCAGGTTGGAAACCTTACGACCGAACGGGGGCGTCTTGAAGTTGAACAAGACAGGTTACAAGCAACCAATCGAGGTCATGGAGTTGCTAGGATCGAGGCCGCTCGAGAAAGTGGTGAATTGGCGGGCCAAAGCTCCTCGTTCCAACAACAAGCCAACATTGCCAGAGAAGAGGCACGGGTAGCTATTGCGGCTCAAGCTACATCTGAGGCCCAAATGCAAGAGACCATTGATCGTCTCAGAAGTGAACGTGATTATTACCGGGGTCTCCAAGAGCAGCATGAGACCGAGATCGAGCGGATGAGAGCCAATAACCTCAGCATTTGGCAGGTGGCCAGTGACCGCGGCGTTGAGGCTGACAGACTGATGGATGAGCGCGACCACAATGCATCCAACGCCAGGGCGGCCATCATATATGGCACTAGTCAGAGAACTCGAGCATCTACTCTGCAAGACCAGCTCAACACTGTCACCGCCGAGCGCGACGCCGCGATTAATCGGGGCACCATATCCGGCAACGTGGTTGCGGAAATCAATACCCTCACGCTTGAACTCAGGAACAGATTTCCCAATCAGGCACAGCTTCAGCCGCAGCCTCCCCAGCAGCAACAATCTGTTCAGCAGCACTCGGCTCCTGAGGAACAAGTTGTCCAGCAGCAGCAGGCTCCTCAAGGGCAGCAGCATGCTCCTCAAGGGCAGCAGCATGCTCCTCAAGGGCAGCAGCATGCTCCTCAGGGGCACCAGGACTCTAATCAGCAAGGGAGCCCCTCTCGTGGTGATCAGAGCCGAACCACGCCTTCTCCCACTAAGGAACTCAAGCGCACTCACTCGCAACGGACCTCCACTTTCACGTCCCCACAAGGCGCTCATCAGCGCCCTCGTATCGAAGATCGGTCGTTATCTCTTATGGCTTCCAGCTCTGGTCCCCAACCTCCTGTTCAGAGGGACACATTACCTTCCGACAACCGTGCAGCAACCATACCGCAGCTTACGCCTGGAGCCAATCCCGAAACCACAAACCTCTTCGACACCGTGCCCCCACAATTCACCTTCAGATCCAACGCCCCAGTGGAGACGCAGCCACAAGAGCCAGCTACCGTACCCCCTGCTGCAACTCAAGGGCTAATCCAGGAGGTTGTCGGCTCTCCCATCCCTGAGACCACACCCGGTGCTGAGGCCCCCTTGGCGCCTGATGCTCAGGCACCTGAGCAGATTGATGATGATTACACGTCTCCAAACAGCCTAGACGAACGTAAACAGTATGTTATCATCGACGTTAGCAATCCACAGCGGATACAACACTCAGTCTTGAATGCGTGGATAAGAGCAAAGTACGCAGACTCGTTCGACGCATTTAAGACCATCATGAATGCCTGTCTGAGTCGCCAGACTCGGGAGCGAACTCGGAGGCCTCAAGACGCCCCAAACCCACCAAAGTGCTTTGTCCAGGAAAGCTATCGCCGAGCTGGACCGCTAAATGCCAGAGGAAGAGGAGCAAACAGATGGAAGTGGGACTGGCCTGCTCATGACGCCAATAAGGCCTGCCCCAACGTTGGCAATACCAGCGATCCTCCCCATCAGTGTCTCAAGGTAGCTGATGCGAACACTTTGTGGCTTCTCAACCCTTTGCGTGAGGACTTCGACAACCAAGAAAGGTTCGATCGCGAGAACCATATCCGAGAGGTCGCTGAGGCCGCGCAGAAGGCCACTGAGGCTACGCAGAAGGCTGAGGCATCTGGTGCAGAGACTGGTGGTCTGGATACGACGACTGACACACCTTCCCAGCCTCCTAGATCTGAGAGGCCCGTGGATGCGGGATTTGATGGAACATACGACACACTCACATCACAGAGTCACCGATCCTCATCGCCCGGGTTCACTACGTCCCACCGCTACGGTGACCCGTCAGCCACGCCTACTCGGAGAAGCAGACTCAGGACCAAGCTCAATGACGCCGGTAGCAGACTCGTCAGGTCTCTCAGCCACTTGAACATCACGGGCTCATCCTCTTCTGTCCCTGCTCCGATGGCTACTTCTCTACCTGATCCTCCCAAGAGTGCTCGTGGGGGATTGTCCAAGAGAAGCCACGACGCGGCATCTCAAGACTCTCGTCGCTCGAAGATCTCTAGAAGACCGACCAGCAATTACGCTGTAGCCTCAGAGTACTCAGTCGCCAGCAATGATGGTTCGACTCGAGCTTCAAACACAACCAGGCCAATGTCCGTATCTGGCAGCCAACATACGGCAAAGTCTCGCTCTTCGGTAGCCCATTCCAGAAACGGTTCCACCGTAACGGCTACATCTCACCTGCCACAACTCGACGAGGCTGGCGAGGAGAGTCCTTACAAAGACTCCAACAATATTTCATACTGGAATGGTGGAATCGAAGTGACGAGAAGACAACATCCTTCAGACATCAAGTCGCAGCGCCAGAGCCTTGGTAAGGGCAAGGATAGACATCCGTAGAAGCGGTCGCAGTTCTTTGTTCACTAAAATCGCCCATGGATAAGGAGCCAAAACAAAGGGTTTGTATCATTAGCAAGTGGGAGGGGAAAGGATGGAAAAAGACTTCTCATGGTATACTTAGATCACATCAGCATTCGTCCATCCACAACATACATAGCACAATCAAACATCTTGTATCACTAACAAAACGTCTGACTTGTGCAGTTTTGGTGAATTGTTACATCATGAGATGTTTTTGTACCAATACAGTCAGTCTCACCCTTGTCTCTCGTTCGCATGTGATGACAATGCGAACACTGATTCTCTCCCGTCTGAGTTGGCGAGACAATAAGGAGGGGCAGAGCCCGAAACAACGCGGAGTGACCGTGACAAACAAGACAACGACGCTCACGCTCTAATCTCCAACTCCGTCACTCTCCAGCTCTCTCACTCTCACTCAAACTCACGACTCTCCAGCCCTTTAAAGTCTTCGGCTTTGCCGCATCCGTCTCACAGATCTTTCCATCAACCAGCCATTCACTCTGTCTACCCCAAGTTGGTCGCTACGTCCACTACCTTGTTGAAGTTCCTTTGTCGACCAAAAAGATGTCAAACGCTCCCGTGTCAGACACATCAACTCCTGAGGAGCCCCCAATACCATCTGCCGTCAATCAGGCCTTGGTTCATCTGGGCGCGGCTTTGAATGATCTGAACGCATTGGTGGCAAGGCAGATACCTGGAAATGTTGGCGAGGAGGCACTTGAGCAAGGTCTCAACATTCTTACAAGGGCTACCACGAGGTTGCTGGCTAGCTCGGGAAGATTCATTGCTCTTCAAGAACAGCTCGAGGAGCGAGAACAGCAGAGACAAGCCGCCATGCATCCACTCGTAGGTGATCCGTTTCTGTCATGTCATGACATTTTGCTGACGGGTGTTTTAGGGCGAGATTCCTCCAGAGGTCGAGGCTACTGACACTCCTGGCTATCTCAGAGTCATCTCTCACTATCTATACCAGTTGCAAGAGCGTATGGTAGACTCCACAGCTCGACAAACTGCTATCGCAGAGCAGATCGTGGAGCTCGGAATTCAACAGGCCGAGAGTGAGCAACGGCTTGGAGAGGAGTTGGAGACTGGCTTTGATGGACTACACAATGACATACAGACGCGCGGGCCATCATTACTCCGTAAGCTGCGTACCCGCGCAAAAGATGGAGATCTGAGAAAGACTTCGGGGAACCATCAGCGAAAGGTCTCGTTCCCTATCAGCACGCACTCTCAAAAGTCCATGACACAGCGCGCCGTCCAGAAAACCGCAGGCTTCTTCAGAAGAACGAGAGTATCTTCCCACAACCGCAAGGTCTCCGACGGTGATGTCCTCGGAAGAGTTCCCTCGCCTCTTGGGAGTCCTCGACTGTCGTCCGTAGGCGAACGACACGCTAACTTCTCTTCTCCGTTGAGCACTGGCAGATGAGTATTGCTTGTCAGCGCTGAGAGGTTTTTTTGATTGTCGATGAGATCAGGTACATTTACTGGGAGTCGATGGCGTTTACTGGGAGTTGATGGCGTTTACTGGGTGTTGATGGCGTTCACTGGGAGTTCTTGTTGTTCTTCAGGTGCGGATGGAGTCAATAGAATGTAGATTGAGCGTTTCTCAGAGGGCGGTAAACCGGTGCTAACGCATCGTTGCTTAGGTTGATGAGAAGCTATCAAAATGCACAGTACTTTCGAAACATCAGCAAAGGCCAAAGAGAGCCGATAAAATTATAGCTCTCAATGGATGCTTCACACTCCCTAAAGACTTTGTGCATTTCTATAGGCGTATCTGTGAACTCGATCGCGATGAGAGTATAACTATTGTCATTAAATGTTACGGACCCTAGCTCTTGCCTCAAGCTGCTGATTTGCTCATCTTGTCAATCTTTGTATCCATGTTTTCGACTTTCGTATTCATGGTGATGAGACGCTTAGAGGCATCTGAGAAACCGTCGATATGGCTGTCAAGTACCTCAAACACACCATCGATCATAGCGTCCATGGCGGTGACATCCTCACCTGTGCTCGCTAGTTCAGCGAGGCGTTCCTTGACATCGCGTACAAGCTGCTGAATCTGGCTGTTCACGATCTTCGCGGGCTCAAGAAGACCCATATCTGGAGTGTTCGAGCGAGACATGATGACGCGTAATGGATGGGATCGAGGCCAATGGTGAAGGAGAGATAAAAATGGTTCTGGATTTGTGAGATATTAGCCATGCCCACTTGTGGGGCTCTGGAGTGGTGGAGTGTTTTGACACTGGCGATTCAAGGGTCACCAAGAGCTTGGAAAGTAACATCCACATGTCACATACGATGTAAAAGAAGTGGTCGAAGGCAGATAAACTCTTACATGGGAACAGAGGATAGAAGGAGATGCAGTCTTCCTCTCAATCTATAACCAATCACTTGGCGCATATTGCTTGACTTCAGATTTGGATATACCATGGTGTCAAATGATAAAGCTCCAGAGCGCCATTGCAACCCGCTAATGCTACTTCTCGGCTTCCCAGCGTTGCAAGAAGCTCTGTGAGAGAGAGCCCCAGGAACGATTTGTGTCATTGTAGCTTAAGGGTTGCTGGTTGTGAGACAAAGGTGTGCAAGAGGTTCAATGTCCAGTTGGTTGTACTTCTTCATCAGGTCCGCAACGGAAGTGTCCCATACAGCCGTGTCGTAACGTAGATATTGTTTCTTGAGAACCGCGAGGCGGATCTGATAAAAGCTGTCGGCAGGGATGTTGGATGGTACAGATATGTTGTTTGTCCAGCAAAGCAGTTCGATGATCCAAAACTCATCTCTAGAGACCAGTGTAGACTTCTGCAAAGACATATTCTTCGGTTGTGAAAGAATAGTCGTGCATAGGAGGAATTGGTTGATTCGTCATTCAACTCTTCTTCCTTCTCGGCAAACTTGATTTCCAGATACAAATAAAATTTTTCCTCTTGCTCACTGAACTTGAGTTCCGATTGTCTCAGTTGTGTCAACTCTTGGTCCTTGGGGTTATCGGATGATGCTGGCTGCATTGCGTCCAGCTCGGATTGCTTCTCTGCTATAGTCTTGTTGGCGACTTCCAGATCCTCTTTGGCTTTCTTTAGCTGTTCCTCGAGTGAGACGAGATCTGCAGCTTCTACGGCGGCGTCGTCGACGATACTTCATGATGGCTGACGTTCAAGATCGCTTCCAAAACTTCTGGATTCGTTGCCAGGTAAGTTTGTATATACGGTGAGGCATACGCGTTGTATAATAAGTCAAGCTGTCAGAGAACGCTGCTGAAAGACGAGTTTATAGTCAGAGAAAGGCCAGAGTTTTGTAGAGGCTACTGAAGGATCTCCTGTGTGTAGTGATAAGAGCCAGCAGTGGCCGACTCTACTCCATTGGCATTCCTCCTTGCTCTTTCTGCTTCCTCGCATTTGTACCGTTCATAAGGTGAAATGGCTCAATCATGTGGGGTTACTGCCAGGTCGTTGAAGACAGGAGAAGCCGGGTCTGCTGTCGAGGAGAAATGAGGTGGCTCAAGAGATACATATATACGACCGCGCTTCTTTCTCGGTCTTCTTCTTCTCTTCACAGCGTTGAGAAATGTCAAACTTTCGGTGTCGCGGTAATGACAAGAGAGGCCGGTTCCAGACAATCAAGCCTTTGAAGCCTCTGACAGGGCCTTTCTTGCGCAGACTGCGTTAGACCATTTGCTTAATCGCTTTGACCGCTTTTCCCAGCTCTTATTCATCCTCGCAAATAGTATTCATTCCTTCGAAGGCTCTGACGGAGGACCTCAAGAGACACAAGAGAGGACAGCTCCAGTTTCGGCAGATGGTTTTTTGCGGATGGCCTCTTGCGTAGGGCATCGAGAGATGGAGACTCCATTGGATCATGTACTCGACGACTTCTCCATTGTCGCGGTTGTGGATACAAGGCTGTTGTCGTGGGTATATAGATACTCTGAAAAGATGAGGCGAAGGCGATTGTCTTATTCGGATGCGCTGAGATGCGATGCGACGCGATGTTTGTGGCGAGGCGTTGTTGTGGAAGAGTAAAGTGTTGGTCGGCGTGGAGTTGAAGATGGAGACCTCCGAGGATGACGCCGAATAAATCCGACCCACAACTTTCGAGCCCAGATCGCACGTTCTATATAGATCTCACGGGCAGTTTGATATGAGAAAAGTCAAGGAGCAGACGTCTGGCAATGCCAATTACGTGCTTTCAGACAGATGAAAGATCCACGAAGTTTGTGATGCGATGGTTCGTCGCGGAATCACGCAAACGTGTGTTCACGAAGCGGCTTTGCGTTGCTCGAATTGATCACGCATCACACAACCTACAGACCTTTCATCGACTTGAAAGCAGAAGGGATTGTCGATAATCATCTGGAAGCTTCCTTAAAAAGTTCTAATTTTGCACTGAAAAGTCCGTATCTTGAGTGATGCGTTTTGCAAGCAATTCCTTGTCGTGAAGCGGAGAATTGGCTGCAAATCAGCGATCAACCCATTTCACACGCTCAACTCAGCTTTCGCTACATAGTCAACGGAGAAAAGATTATTATCAGACATCATTCATCACATTTCTCAGCGTTTTGAACTGATGAAAGGTTTGTAGGCTGGTTGATCCTTGCTTCGAAAGTGTTAGGCAAAAGACTCGCTGACTGTATAGCGAACCGCTAGATCGATAATACTTCACATGCTCTACTTTTCTAGAGCAGAGTCAAATCGATCAAATACAGACTTATGTATCCATTGACACTTGTGTCGAGTTGATCAGAAAGCGTCGCAAAGCCGACCTGGCTGCGTGTGTAGCCACTACATGATAAAACGACTCGGATCGTCCACGCCACAAAGCCGTCACTAGCGATTTGAGGTCAGATAAAAATGTTTATAGCTTCATAAAACCAGATTCTGCTATTTTCATGTATGTGAAAAGTACGTGGCCGTTGTGATTATAACATGTTGATCGGAAAGCGTCGCAAAGCAGACTTGGCTTCAAAGCAGCTACGCTATCTAGGTCAACCTGTCAACGACACAGCGAACCGATTATTACGGAATAAAGACCATATATTAAAAGCCCGGGAGTCACACTATCGAAATATGCCACTCGTCCTATGGTGAAATGTTCATATCTTGTATGGTATAATGGAGATAGCGCGTTGCCGTCACGAAGCCTGCTGCATAGTAGCTACGCTTCGCAACCCAACCGGTCACCAACCAAGAGAAGCAATCAGTACAAATTCAAGACCAGTTTTCGGAAGCCTGAGAATTAATCTATCAGAACTTACTACTTTTCTTCTAGAGAAAGGTTTGCATACTGTATGATATGTCAAGGAGAACGTGTCGCTGTCTTAAAGCAGAGGCTCGGCTGCTACATAGTGGCTACGCTTTCTAAACCACCCTATCATCGACATGGCGAAGCAATCAATACTATATTGACACCAGAACTTGGAAGCTTGAATTTCGTCATTTTGGAATATGCTATCTTATTTATGGTGAGAGGTGCTGGTCTCAATCGATGCAGCATAAAAAGATGTTGGCACTGTAAAGCAAATGGCTATGCACGGGTAAGTTGGTAACACTTAGCATAGACCTGCTAGGTTTTAGAAAAAAATATGGCTTATATCTATTTCATACTCTGTTTGTCACTATGGTGAATTTAAAGCGCTAGAATAAGTGTGCGTTGTGTTATGTTAATTCGAAGTTGGTGGGTATAAAGCGAAGTTGGTTGTTTTGCTCGTGCATTGCCCGACTCATATCATCAACGCATTAAAGCAATCAACACAAAAACAATACCAGACTATAACAGTACTTGTATCGCCATTTACAAAAATGCTACTCTTACCTTAGAGATACGTCGGTGTGTCGAATGAAATATTAGTGGAAGCGTCGCTATCGTGAAGCAAAGACTCGGCTGCTGTAAGGTAGTTAGTGCTATATACTGACCAACCTCTCGTTAACGGCGTAGACCAACTAGTATAAAATAAATAGTGAGATTGAAAGTCTGACTCAGAATATAATTACCCCGTTGTAGAGATAGACGTTGCCGCCGTAGAGCAAAGACTTGACTGCGCAATAGCTGTGCTGATCATATCGAAGCATTAACGCGAAGCAATTTACGAGAACCAGATGCCAGGTAATGCAGAATCTCATAAAGTGCACTAGTTTCATATGACAGAGAAATGTCCGTGTATTGAATGACATGTGGTACCAATCTCACCATCATAGAGCCAGGCTTCGGCTATACAACAGCCAGGCTTGCGTCGCTCGACTTGTGTCAGCGGCCTAACAGAGCAATCGACTTGCCAGTAAGACTAAACTCCAAATGTTTAGACATCGCTCTCTTGATCTATGGTATCAGTTTTATTGAGAAACGTTCGTGTATTGAGTGATATCTCGAGGGCAAATCTCGTCGGCACAAAGTCGAGATTTGGCTGTAAGACAGCAGCCTCGAGTCGTTCAACTCGTATCAGCCACGCAACAACGCAATCGACAAGGTATTGACATCAAATTATGGATATATAGATACTGCTCTTAGGGAATCTGCCATTTTTATTGCAGTGATACGTTGACGCGTTGTATGATCTATCGTGAATATATTTCAGCACTGCAAAAGTCAAGACTTGGCTGTAAGACAGCCGCCCCGAGTTGTTTGACTCGTATCAGCCACGCAACAACGCAATCGACAAGATTTCGATGCTCAATAAGGAAAGTATCAATACTGCTCTTTTGAGGTCTGCTGTTTTTATGGTCGTGAGACGTTCACGCCTTGTATGATCTGGCGTGGAGGAGTATCGCGACGGAGGCTTGGCTGTGCATCTTGCTTGTTCATGACTGCTCACAACATCGACACACATGCACGATCGTATAACATGTTTGACAGCGACACCATAGCGAGGTCTTAGTGTTACAGACATAATCACTTTCGAATATCTACCCATTCTACAAAGCCTGTATACTTTCTATGGGGATGCGACTCGAGTTATGCGAGGACAAAGCACCGACTCGAACAAGATGCATAATAGCGGAGTAGAGCAAAACGCAGTAAGAATCTAGCATATCATATCATTGATGTATAGGTAGTGGTCAAAGATCATGGTGCAAGGCCTCGCTTGCGGAGTTGTATCAGCCGACACTCAGTTGCAGCCAGACTCGCGTCGCTCAGGTCAAATCACGTACGTCGCCAGGCGATCATCACGATGTTGGCATTGAATCTTGACAGCTTCAAGAATACGCTTATGTTATATGCAACTTTTACCACGTTGAAAGGTCTATACATTGAGTGATCTATCGCGGATGGATTTGGCTGTCGCAAAGCTGAAGCTTCGCCTGTGTATACGTATCAGCCAGGCTTGCGTTCGACTCGAATCGACGGCGTAGCAAAGCAATCGCAGAGGGCCTGACACTGAATACTGGAGATTCAGATGTTGTTCTTCTGGCATCTGGTATTTTTTTCATGGCGAAAGGTCTGAGTATTGCATGATTTATGCTGTCGCAAAGCCAAAGATTGGCTGCATCGCCTACCTTTATCACCCTCGCGCGTTGCAAGACTCAGATCACGTACGTCGTGAAGCAATCATTACAAAGATGATACCAGAATACGATGTATTTCAGATTTCTATTTCGATATATACCACAATTATGGTTGTGAAAGGCTTTGACTTCGAATGATGGATGGATAGATTATGATGTCGCAAAGCCAGGATTTGGCTCTATAACCGCCAGCCTTAGCCTCACGTTGCCCGACTCGTGTCACAAGCGCCACAAAGCAATTGAAGCGTGCCTGAATAAGCAAAAGTGGTGTTTTCGTCATCCACTGTATATATAAAGTTGTTGGAAACATGCGAAATGCATATACAGATGGTGACAAAAGATGCAAGCGGTTTTGGTGTCGCAAAGCCGGCGTGTACTTGCAGACGACAATGTCACGTTTAGCGCTGACGTTTCGCTGGAAGACTTGATACAGGAAATGGTTCTGATCTATATGTACGACTGATTTTATCAAGTCTCGGGTCTGTGATATCTGTGTACGCGGTCTGAAATGCATCGAAAATCCAACACCTGTGGATCGAGAATTTTTGGTGTGGATCTTGGCATAGCCCGCCGTCAGTAGCCATATGGAGAGATCATCACATCGAAATGGGATTCTCCAGAAAGGTCTCCTCTTTGGCTAGTTGTCTGCGCTTCGACATGTCTGTGACTGCCAAGTAGGATGGTTGAAAGCTATTTGCGTGTTTGCATTTCTGAAATTCGACACTGGACCCTTTGTATACAACCCAGCGGGTCGGATCTAGCCGACTAGCGTCCGCCGCCCCAGCGCTTAGCCAAACTTAATGCCGAATGGTCAAACTGCACAACAACTTCTCTGTACTGTGATATTCAACCAACTCACCACGTCTCTATCACATTTCGAGCCTCGAATTCGTCCCCGGTCCTGATAGCATCCGTATCCAGCCATATTCAATCCATTCGCCTGCTTCTGTGCTGCCTGTCGACATGGCTCATAATTTCATGAACGCCAGCTCGTCGAGCGCCATCCCCATCTTTCACGACCCAGTCTATTATGGCTATATTCCAACCAACCCGGCACCTGACTTCAGCCTCTCGAAGCCAATCAGCGAGATGACCCCGAAAGAGAAGACAAAAGCCAGGGAACAGTTCGCCACGAATCTCAAGAATGCTCTCAAAAAGGAGGAGGAAAACATACTGAAGAACTTCGCCCGCCCCAGAGACAAATATCACAGAGCAATGATCATAGCAGAAGCGCGAGGAGACGAGTACTTAGCGGAAGAGATTATCAAGCGAGGTAAGTCAGCCTCTGATAGCTGCAACTGTTTCAATCCTCTCATGAAGGTCCACGGCGGCATGTCCACCATGGAAAGGCACAGTGATCTTAAGGAACAGTGTGTAATCCACTGAGATGCAACGAATCGTTAAGTCTCTTTGGGTTCGCCTCTGATCTAGAAACTACTGTGCCTCTTGATAGTCAGGACGAGGAGACCCTTTGCGTCTTGGGAGTCTCGTGCTAACTTCACCTCGCAGACAACGCCGATCGGACCACCCAAGACCATGACAGACTGCCTACAAGGATGAGAAAAGGAACGCGCTATGAAGAGGAGGCACGTCTCGGAAAAATGCTCGCGGTGCTGTTCTCCTTACCCGGCGAGATCAAACGAGCCCTCCTCCGTGGAGACTTCCCAGCTCTCATCGCCGGTCCCAACGCACTTTATGGAGGTTTGGTACCTCGAACCCCTGATAGACTGGAAAAAATCACTCTTGGCCACAACAAGCCGTGGATCTATGTGCTGCACCTGGTGAATACGAGGTTCGACAATCCAAACATGGCTACCATGCGACGAATTGTGGGATACGCCAAGGCATACATTGACAAGGTGGAACCCGTTCCCGGAGGAGGTGTTCCTGTGCGGGTCATCAAATCACAGAACTACACTGCAACAGCTCAAAATCTGGCAAGAGTGATGAGGATTGATAGAGCAAAGCTGAATGCCTCTAACCGCCTGCTCCCCAACGCTCTAGATCAGAAGGCTTTGAACGAAGCGCTGCAGAACGGTCGCACCAGAGTCCCATGCCTATATGTTACCAGTGAGGGCCAGCTCAAAGGCATCAAACAAATCGCCGACATCATGGAGAAACGCTTGGATGAGCTTGAAAAGGATGGCTGGGACCCCAAGTCTACTCGCCCCCTGCCGTCCACCATTGCGTCTTGTGGCTGGACCTCTGACGCCCCTGGGCGGCGAAACGCCTACTACCGTCACAGCGACATCAATGGCAAGATCCGCATCTTTGATGCCATCAGCCTCGCTCTCGGGTATGATGGACTACTCTGGCGGTGCGTGTTCGAGGTGTGGAACGAGGATGCCGTCTCAATGGCAGAACACATTGGACATGTGCTCACAGGTACCTATGTCACTCAAGGCGGCATGAATGGCCAGGCTGCAGGCATCTCTGTAGCCTCACGAAGAACCATCTTCAACTCCTACTATAAAGGGCTGGAACGAAAACTGCTGAACACATCTCACTGGGTTCAAAACCGAGACGGCACCGACACTCGCAACACTCAAATTCAATCAAACACCACCAGTCTCGCCCGATATTTTGAAGCAAAGGAGGAGGTCGACGATCAATTGGT